>Ga0157364_1006468_pt1 | contig 12043 bp, 4 predicted proteins | sample AttsexASBM2_FD_111476 | JGI IMG/M metagenome (GOLD analysis project Ga0157364, IMG submission 111476) | Fungus gardens microbial communities from leaf cutter ant in Ribeirão Preto, State of São Paulo, Brazil - Atta sexdens ASBM2 | ecosystem: Host-associated > Fungi > Mycelium > Unclassified ...
TCTCTCTCTCTCTCTCTCTCTCTCTCGCTTTCTGTATTGTGGCAGCAAAGACTGTGCGGCTCGGTTTTGTGTTACGCCGCGCTAAAATTTATCTCCGCGACTCTCTTGCGTTTATTAATGGAAACGGCGGTGGTGCGCGAGCGCTACGGGCGGCCGTGTAATATTTGACGAGGGTACCAACATCTCCGCGGACGCGCACCAGCAGCAATTCGCTAGATAAATATTTCTCGTGAATTCTTCGCTTGAATATAACACGTGCGATGCCATTTCAGGAATTTTCGTACATTCTCCGTGACGTTTCACTTGAGTTTAGGGCACACGAATGTACAATTGTAGATGATGCGAGCCAACCACAAATTTAGTTCTTCTGTTTCAATGCTTGAATGAAAAAAAAATATAATTCAAACATAAATTTTTATGAATAGTCTTTAAGCGCTAATTTCAATGCTTTTTGTATATTATTTTAAATCCTTCAGTAAAATAAATATATCAGTTAATGGCAATGACTCAATTGCTATTGAACAAAAATTTTAAATATTAAGCTTTTAATAATATGGACTCTCTAAGTAAATCTATCTTATTAAATTTTATAAACAATAAATTTATTTAAAGTAAATAAATATCATCAAAAGTACATATCAGAATTAGAAATAATATTAAAAAATTTTTGTCATTTTGTCTAATAATTAAGTCATGATCACTAATTGAATACATTTATCTTATATTTTTCTCAATTTCCAACAATTGTATTAACTCTCCCTTAGTAATATAAAGTTTTTTCTTCGTCCGCAATCTAGAAGTTCTTCGAACTTTAGTGCATATTTTTATATTGCTTCGGATATGTATAAAAATCTGAAAAAAATGTTTACACTTTTGTGAAAACTTTAATAAGTTTTTACTATTATAGAAATTGGATTGTATTTTACTCATTTATAAATTTATCTATCAGAATTCACAATAAAAAATCGACTGTGTCTTTAAAGTCCAACATTGCAAGTAAAAAGTTAAATTAGAACAACGCATGCTATTTGCTATCGAATCTCTTTTTTTGCCATCAAATTGTCCATCAAATGAACTCGAGAGTTCATATCTAATCAACAACATTGTCAGATACGAGCTTAACAGCAAACTGCCGCGGCGCCTCTTTGTAACGGTCGATTAAAGCTCGGATAATTCGTTTCGTTTAATCACGGCGATAAGCCGCGGTTGTAGCGCGCGCGCGATCGCGGGAGAAAAGGGCCACACCGCGCCGGGTGGTAAAAGAGAAACGGGGTTGAGCGAATTGAGAGCGCACTTGAGTTTACCGGCGGGAAATGGGCCGCTGTATGCTTGCACGATAATGGGAAAGGCGACAGATGCGAACGGTGGCAGTTTCGCGATGAAACTATCGTGTCGTATAAAGGGGTGAACCCGTTGTTGTTGCCGTCGTTCGGGGGTGGAACAGATGGAGAATAGTAACCTGCAACCAACGGCATAAACTTACGATAGCGCAAATGACCGCGACAGCGGTGAGAATCGGGCCGAGAACAAACTAGGGCGAGGGGATGGTTCCTCACTTCATCTCGGATTTATTCCGCGTCGGCATTTGTACGCGTGCCTCGGTTTCCACGGCGATAACGATCGGCCGTAATTCTTATTTGCGCGGCCACGTAAAACATGCGTTTTGTTTAGCCAACCGAACGTTCTCCACTTGAAGGAGAAAGGAGTACGGCAGTTGCTCCAAGTCCCGTCCGACGACGACTCTATACACCTTCACGAACAAATTCCGCTTTAGTTCTCGCTCTGCTTTGAAATTCTAATTTCAATTCGGACGACGCGACGCGTTGTAAATAGCGGATGTAAATTTACACTGGCGAAAAGAAAAGTCTCACAACGTGTTTTTCGTCGTATCCACTTCTTTGCGAAGTAACATAGTACGGCGACTTTTAAACCCGACTTTCAATTTGACACAGATTTCATTTCGCGATATTTTCCTTTTTATTGTATTTAATAATATCATATGATTCTATTTAAAAATAGCAACAACAAGCAAAGAATGCTGTAAAATAATTTATTAATATAATTTTTATTAATAAAGATGGTAATAATATTGTACGTTGTATTGTATTTAACTACACAAAACAAGAAGGCTTCTTGCTAAAAAAGACTCTATGTAGTAAAAAAAAATACAGTACTATTAGGATTTTTGTTAGTAAAAATTATCACATTAATAAATCGTTTTATAATTTACAATATTCCGAATTTATTTGTTAGCCTTATTTTTACGTATTAATTTATCACGAGTTATTATTATATCACGAGTTATATCAATATTTATTTATTTTTATCATATGATTTTTCAATGTAATTATATGTCAATATTACATATATAACATTCTTGATGTAACAATTATACATTACAATGTCATTGCAATTAAATTAATCATCGCTTTTTTAATATTTTTTTCTTGCATTTTAATTTGCAATGCAAGAGAAATTAAGGACACATTAAATATACATAAGGAGAATTAAAATAGCTTCTTGTTCTTCTAAAGACGGCTTCGAGCAGCCATGTAAAAATTTCATTTAAGGGTTAACGAAACATCCAACTTTCACTTAAGTACGCCAACTTGACTATATCACGACCGCCCGCGGAACAACGAGCGGCGTACCAACGCTCTTTCATAATTGAGGAGCTCAACTTTTAGACTTCCGCCAACCGCAATTTCACGAAGATACAGATTACATCCTTCCAGAGTTACCTGTTAAATTACTTACGCCACAGTGAAGGCGCTGAAACGTATAACGCTATCGTTATCGTTACTCTGGTACAATTACCTGTTTCTGTATTTTCCTTTCAGTGGTGTGATGAATGTATTGCCGCGTTCGACGTTAATCAAACCGAATTCCTGTCAAACATGATAGTGTTGGAATTTAATATTAGCAGGGCTCAACCATTTCAAAGCCAGCTATAAAACGCGAGTACTTTGCGAAGTTTCCGTGTTCGATGTAAATTACCGGCACTCATTACATTTTCTCGATTATCGTTATACGTAAGTATCGGAGGATATATCGGATCATATTAATTTCAAGACTCTCTCCTTGTTATGAGAGCAAACTTTCTTTTACGATCAGAAAACACATTCAATCGTTGCGTCGACCAAGATCGGCTACCAAGTTTATTACGAGTCATCTTTGTGATGCACGATGCGACACATCTTCGTTGGCTAGTCCGCATCACACATTTGATTTATTATTATCGTTGATTTATTTAGAAGGGAAAACTTGCGCCCCGATCCAAATCCTCTATCAAAAAGAGTCGGCAGTTCATATATATGTATTTATCGATCGCGACTTCAGTAGCAATTTTTATCATTTTTAATTGTACGAAATTCGGGAATTCGATGTTTTTCTTAAAAATATATTCAAAAAGGAAATTCAATTTCTCGTTTTGCGAACGTCTCTTATTTCCGTACATTCGAGAATATTCCGTGTATTAGAAGAAACAAATGTCACACATACATTTAACACTTCAGTCACGCTAAACTAATATGAATGCACGTCGCGTTTAATATGCTTACATTTAATATGCGTGTCATCTCGTAAACGTAATGAACCAGAGTCTCCAGAACACGTACATGTTATGTGAATATTTACGTAAGTAACAAGTAGCAACCGAGAAAATGGGGAGAGGGGAGAGCAAGAATAGCTCGGGGCAGGGTTATAACTCGGCAGTTATACAGTTATGACGTCGTACCGGTTTGATATCGTCGGATATATCGCATTCGGAGAATGCATCGAATTTAGTGCTACACGGTTTGAAAAAATACGTAAAACAGCAAATGTAGTTGATTGGCCGTTATTTATTCTATCGAGCTAAAAAGAAATTTAAAAGAAAAGAATTGAAAATTCTAGTCAATGTTAAAGACATTCTTTATCGAATCTTCGTTATTTCATCGCACTTAAACAATATAAAATTTAAAAAGTCACATAAAACATCTTTAAGACGTTTTAATTGAATTAGTATACATTTTTAGAATTTAAAATGGAATAAACACAAAGAAAGAACAATTTTGCTGAAATATCTAAAAATTTAAGTTAAATACAGATAAAAATAATTTAAAAAATTCAAGCAATGCTGCAAAAAATTTTTTTGATATTCCAGCAACTAGCTTGAGGGTTCTACATAATTATTTTGATAATTGGATAAAATTATTTTCAGATCTACATAAAGTAAATTTTTAGATATTTAACAAAACAGTTCTTTCCGTGTGTATGTCTCATTTTAGTGAAAAAAATTTAATGCAATCTATGAATAAAAATAGACTTTGGGCATAATTAATCGTATATCATAAATTTTCATTTAGTATCATTAGATCTAATTTAATACGATTTATATTAATTTACCTTATCTTTAAATTGCTATGTAGTTAAACAGGCGCTCATGAAAGGAATACTGATGCGGTCGCAACGTGCAAACCTAGCATAACATAACACGACGTGATACGAACGATACTCAAGTGTGCGCTATACCAAAACGATCGTATACACGAGATTGTACTACTTCGCGATGGTAACTCGACTTGTGCCAGGAGATGACTAAGAGAACTCTCGATGTTGCATCCATGACATGCAACCGAGATCCATGTTCACTCGGTGATATCATCCATTCAATGCACATATCGCACAAAACGAAAACGTAATATAATAAATTTGATAATCATGCGACGCAAAATCTCGTAACCTTCTTTTGGACGAACGGCGTTATCGCGAGACATGAAGAGAAACGTACAGGTGAATTTAGTAGTGCCAGGATCCAGCAATCATGTTTACGATATTAGGACTGCATAAGAAGGACTGCTAAATATAATCGGATTATAGTTGGATCTCCATAATCGCGATCGTATATTTCACGGCGCGAATTACACGCGCACTCGGAATGCATCAGGAATACGTCGTATTGCGCTGGCAAATACTGTCGTCATCGATATTCGTAACGCGGATCCAATATGTGTGTGAATATGTGTGTGGGTGAATACCTGTTAGCGATGTGAGTAATAGCATCGGAGTAAGCCGAGATGTAAATCGTTGCAACTTGGTAAGTTGTAACTACGTTTATTGCCTCTCTTGGTGTGTAATAAAAAAGACGTTTCCCTGTCGAACAAGACGGGAATAAAATGACGTAATGACAAAATGTCGTTGCTCCTGGTAATAGCCTGGTATAGCCACGCGGATCATCACGTCGCTTCGTATGTTTGTAGACCGTCTAGGATGCGTAACGGATCATAAATATACAGGGAAATACAATGAATATTCTCGAGCCGCAATATAAAGCTGGCGGATAATGGCCGGGATGTGTTTACGATATCAAAATGACACAAAAAGCTAAATATAATTTAATGACGCACTTTGCGCTCGTCTTTAATGTCTACCTTGCATTACTGACGGGAACGAATAACTTTCTCGCGATGATCCTTCAGTACTGACGTACACAGTCGTACAATATGTCTTCGATAAATATGCAAATAAGAGCTAATGTGAATTTCTAAGTGCGATATATCTTAAGCTGCGACTCGGGATGTACGCGTTTTCATTGTGCAATCGGGTAACGCTAACGCTCGCGACCATAACGTAATTGTATAAGGGATCGCAATTAAATCGAGTTTGCCGAGTTCGCTCTATATGCAAGATCCTCTCTCTCTCTCTCTCTTCTCCCCCGTCCCATTTCATCGCGGTGTAGATCCCGAAGAATCCGTTCGTCCTCGAGTTCCTAAGCAATTACGACAGTTTCCGAGAGCATTTCGCGATCGCCTGCAGTTCGGCGTTCGAGATGACGACGCGGGGGAGAGGGAAGGAGGATGGCAAGAAGAGTACGAATCCCCAGTCTCGTTCCCTCCCCAGCCACCCCCTTCAGCCCATTCCGCGTCCATTGGCGAAGACCTCATACATATTAATGGAGATCGGATCGATTTTACTGCGCGCTCGCTTCTTGCTGTGTTTAGGGACATCGACGTTCCGGCGCATAAGCTCTTCGGGCCGCCCGCAATGGTTATTATGCCATTAACGTAATGAAGTTAGGTTGTGGAGAGGTGCCACCGGGGTGTTGGCGGCAGGTCCCGTCGCGGAAAAACGCGCTGAAATACAGGCGACTGGAAATCTTCGATGATGAACTGCGCGTACGTTTTCTTGCATCGGACGTGGCGATCGATAGGAGGCCGATTTATGTAATTATATATAGATAGGGATGCTACAGTAATAATTCTAAGTTATAACAAATCATCTCGTTCCCTTACTTCGAAAGTAGTACAACTAAAAATATACGATTTTCAAATTATTATCAAATAAGTATCAAATAAGTTAAGAGGGGGTAGAGATTACTTTATCAATTATTGATAGTAAACTAACTTAACTTTGCGTCGATCTTAAGATTATAATCTCCTACACTTTACGCAAAAAAAATTTTGCTGCTCTAGCTAGAATTATAGCTGTTTTTTGTATTTGATAGAAAATTATGTATTACATATATAGAATTTATAGTACAAATTTAAATTCTATCTGCTACCTATACGATTAGGTGTAATACATATCCAATATCGCAGTACTTATTAAAAATTTTCTATTCCAGCTATTTTTCGTACTTAGATAATTTTCGCTGTAACTGTAAGATAATTTTTTTGAAGAATGATATATTTTGAGTTGTATCAATTTTGTAAGTAAAAAGGAGAACAAACAACATTTAGAGTGCAGATAATTTTGGTGATCAAAGTTGAAGAAGAAATTATTTTGAATTTAGACATTTTAGTTGATTAAGATAAAAATATAAACTATTGATGATATTTCGAATTATATCACTTTTGATGAATTATTTCGACTATCATAATTTTATATAGGAAAATTCGTCACAATTCAAAAATTAATTATGTTTTTAAAGTATATTCTTTTTGTCAATGTATTATTTGATTAGTCAATAATTTTCTGTTAAGAAAATTACTGAAAAATACTTGAGAAATATTTTTATCATTTTTTGAAATAAGGAAACATAATATAGTTATCAGCCACTATGTAATTATTAATCAATAGAATTTAGCGCTTTTATCCATTAATAAAATAGAGTCTCCCCAGTAAGATCATTGTTTATTATTAACCATAACGATTTAGTCAATAATTAGGATATTGTAATTATCTATCTATTATTATCGAAAAACGTACATTTAATTGTACAATACATTTAATTGTACAATAATCTCGTGCATAATTCGAGTCGTTTCACGCAAGGTGTAAAGGTTTAAAACTCTCAACGCACTACAACGCTCCATACGTGATCGTCTTTTATGATTCAGTAAACGACAGTAAACGGTTTATAGAACGGTTTATAGTTATAGGTTAGGGACGTTTAGTCACACTATTACCAGGTCAATGCAGCTGACGCGTTGGACATACAGTTGATATGTTTGTACACTGAAGAGACAAGTTCCTTGAGCCAACATTCGATGCATGTAGACATGTTGCCAATTAAAATTAATATTCTTCAACGTTTCATAAGAGACTATAAATTTGTTTTGCTCACATAGATCTAACAATATTAAATTACTAATGAAAAAAATCTCAAAGAAAAAATACCTTTTTCAAGTGTTATAACACAACGTGATAAAAAATCATATAAATAATTTAACAAATTCAAAGTAAAGCTATCTTTTAACATTTTCGCTTTAAATGAGACAAAATGAGTTTCCCCAATTTGTCGAAAGCAAGAGATATTCGACTGGACTTCCGGCTACGATTCTCTACGCTAATCACGCGCCTTTCTCTGGTGGACGACAAGAAGGACGTTAGAAGAAAATTCTGCAGCGTTCGATGCGTCGAACCGTGAAAGGATCTGCTCAAAGGTTCCTTTCACGGCGTCATCCTTTTGATCGCCGAAGATTCGGACGGTCGGAAGGACAAGGATATAAAGGGAAGTGAGTAAGACCAATTAGCGTTCGCGCAATTTTATCAAGCGAACACCGTGTGATTCAACGAGGATGGATTAAATGCTATGTGGCTCTCGATGACAAATTTAATTCTCTGTGCAGGCAAATGTTTCGTTCTGAACGACTCCTGAAGACCTGTTCGTGAAACCGGCTCAACTACTATTTTACGCCACGTAGGATTTACCCTGTGAAAGACCAAGGCGATCAATTCAATCCGGAGAAAAATCGTAGAAAATACCTTCGTGAAAATATTATGTTACCAATTCTAATAAAATCGATATAAAATTATTTCAAATATCTATTCAAAAATAAAATATATTTTCTTCCCATATCATGATTATTTTTAACCTTTTTAATTTATAATATTCACGCTTTATGACATTCGTACACTGTTAATTGATAAAATGTTTATTTTAACTGAAAGACGTACAGTGGAGTCTTGTGTTAATTTTAATATTTTTGCATATTTCAGAAAGTCCGATGTATGTCTTCAAGTTAAAATTAATATTTTATTTTTTACAGTATATATATATATATATATGCAAGTTCTCAGAACGATATCGTATCTGCCTATCGTTTCATCCGATTGTACTTCGTGCTTCTCAACGAGAAAATGAACAGGATCTCACACAAAGGGTCACGCGCGCGATATCTCGCTGTTTCGCGTTTCCGTATAATATTCGACGAGTCCTCGTCGACGAGATTACGAGTACCGGGATGGTATCCACCCTGGTCGTGATACGTAATGCGATTTGCGGTGTATTCGCCGCACAAAAGATTACCGCGGCGAGTTCCAACGAGCCATGTGCACGGGATCTTGGGTGCGCTCGGTAATACTTCCGCTGCCTAATGCGGAAGAAGGGCCCTTTCAACAGAAAGCAGTCTCGAGGTACTACGGGTTTATTGCTTTCGGCGCTATCTCGGGATCTCGTTACGCAATACGTAATAAAATCATACAGATGGATGTACGCGATCCAGTACATCATAATCATAATATTCGACGAGATTTGTTTCGATCGATATAATTAAGATAAATTCTTCATTTGACATCATTGAAACGATTATTTGTGATTAATATTAATAATAGTTATTGAAAGTTATTTGCTATTTAAAATTTGCTATTTAAAAAAATTATTTATTATTATTATTATTATTATTATTATTTATTACTCTTTATTTCGTGTCGCAATATACATATATTTCGGTTTTTAAAATGAACAGTTTAATTTATTTCATTAATTTATATGATAAAAACTCAAAGGAAGAAGTTAATATAAAGTTTTCGTTAATAAAATGTAATTATTCTTCATGTATATTAAAATGAATATTAGCATTGATTTCTAATTCTGTGCCTTTTTTTTATTACTATAAAAAAAGTATACGATTGTGGATAGCTGCTATCTCTTTGAATTTCAATTCCTTATTTACAATTTCTATTGTCATATTCAATAATCAATTGCACGCTCGATGTTTCGACTTTTAATATCACATTTGGCAGATGAAAAAATAATTGTAAAATAAAAAAATATTTAGTATATTTTTTGATTGTTACACTTACGTGCGAGTGATTCCACATCTTCGGTTTCGGACTCGATCTCGCACTGTTGGTCGCGTTTCCGCTTGTGGAATTGTTGGAAATATTGCCGGACGACGCGGTGGATTTGATGGACGGTTTTTGTGTCTTTTGTATTTGTGTGGCTACCGATGCCGAGGGAGTCGCGGTCCGTTGCTGTTGCTGCTGCTGTTGCGTGGTTGTCTGCTGTTGCGTTTGCTGCATGATCTGCTGGATGAGCTCCAGCTGTTGTTTCGTGAGGCCATCGTTACTGGCACCGGGAGACGTGGCGCTCTATAAAATATTATTAGTGGATACTTATAAAAAAAACTGATTTTTAAATCATTTTAAAAAATTGTTAATATATTGCAAAGATTTTATAAACATTTATCTTTTCTCTCATGTCAATCTCCTACATCGAGTTGAAATCTTCTCATTTTAATTCTCGATATAATTTGAAAAATTCTCTTTTTGTCGTCATCGTGATAAAATAATGAATGTCGTTATATCATTACTGTTGAAAAGCAGAAGGCGTGAGTGTACATTTGATCTAATCTAATCGCAGTTGGTGGATCTAGTCTGTTCCGTTCGTGATCGGTTGCCAATGCGTGGTTGCAAACTATAATCGATCATACCTTAATAGAGCATAACGTAGTCTTAATGTCCGAGCTGAGCTCACGTTCTGACAATAGTTAAACCGATCGAATTTAATAATTTACCGAACTGACGCGAAATTACGAACGCAATGTCGCACGGCGCCACAATCTCGACATCCATTAAAACGAGCGCCGACTGTAATTCCGCCCGTATAAACGTGTTGTAATAAACCGTATATCGACGTGTCCGTCAACTAACACTACTGTTATACATATATGCACGTGATGCCTAGAATACCGTGTGTGTTAATCCGTCTTTGTACTCTATTAAAGCGGTCACTGTGTATATATACGGAGATGTGCATTATGATTGTACATTAGTGTGGAAATAGCCTTATGTTTAATATTTAAAAACTCTAATACTTAAAAATATATAAATAAAAATATATAAATAACAAATATACTATAAAATAGAGAAAGTGTAAATTTTTATTTCCTTCAAACATTTCATCGTGATATAAATAATAAATCCATATATCTATTATTATAATATTGTATATATAATATATATAGCATTCGAGAGAAAAAAATAGGATTTTAATTTTATATTATTTTTCGGATTTAAAGCAGAAAAAAGGAGATAAAAAGCAGCCATTACTAAATCATTTTCGCGCATTATATGTGGGCAAGATTTTTATACATCGTTTTATATAACGCGAGCTTAACGTACACGCTTGCGCATATACACGAACGAACTACAAAAAACGCAGAAATATTCGCGATCAGCGTTCACACCTGCATGCTTGCACTGTCATGTTGCATGCTGTGCTTTGTTTTACAATTCAGCAATCGTGCAGCGCAGTGCGCTTTACCTACGTCGTTTCGAGCGTTACTACCGATTTTTCGATTGAGCCCTGTTCGAATGGTACACAAAAGTACAGAATGCCAATGTGTGCGCACACAGGAAATTCAGATGCGGGCGATACGATGTTCCAATTCGCATCGCGATTTTCGGGAAGGTCGTGGAATTTGCGGAATCTAAACTTTCCTTTCGCACGGGGATGAGGAATGTGGGTGATAAAAAGGTTACTGCTCGAAATTTTTGATTAGAATGTTGTAATAATGTGAAACGAACTAAATTGCTCACTGAAAAAAAAGATTGGCTGCTGCAACAAATTAGATAGTAAAATATGGCATAGCATTTTTAATTGATTGCAACAGTCAATTTTTGATTGTGTTAGCCTATCGAAATCCTATATTAACATTGCGGATAGGCTAACGCAATCAAAAAATTGGTTGCTGCAATCAAAAATTGATTGCTACAGCCAATTAAAAATGCTATGCCATATTTTATCATCTAATTTGCTGCAATAGTCAATCTTTTTTTTCAGTGTATCATTTTCTCTTCGGTGAATTACAATTTTTCCCCATCATTCACAGAGAACAAGACATGAGTGTTGCAGTATCTCGACAGGTATTCTGTAATTTTTTAATTAATAGAAAGCAAGTATCCTTTTCTTTTCCATTAAATTAGTAAAATAATACATACAATGGCCGGTATTCACAATTGATTCTTATATTTGAGATTCTCTTAAGTGTAGTCTTAAACCTTACCCTACAAGACGGGTCACTAGTGACTCGAGTGGTTCCTATTCATGCAAGTTTCTTTGAATATTTCAATAATTATAAATTATATTACATTTTATTATTTTCCAAAATGAATATTTCAATATTTTATTTATTCTAGAAAATTTAAAATGTGTTGTTGGTAAATTTTTAGAGATTTTTTTAATCATGCTGAATAGATGAAAAAAACGGACTAGTGCCCTCGTTTATATAGATGAAGCACCAAATTGTACCCTTGTAGGGTAAGAGTTAAGTTGTCATAAGCCGGAAGGCTGTATTAACATCTTAAGATATTATTTAAGATGGTCTTAAAATAAGAA
>Ga0157364_1006470_pt1 | contig 12041 bp, 12 predicted proteins | sample AttsexASBM2_FD_111476 | JGI IMG/M metagenome (GOLD analysis project Ga0157364, IMG submission 111476) | Fungus gardens microbial communities from leaf cutter ant in Ribeirão Preto, State of São Paulo, Brazil - Atta sexdens ASBM2 | ecosystem: Host-associated > Fungi > Mycelium > Unclassified ...
ATAAATTTTTTATATATATATATATATATATATATATATATATATATATATATATATATATTGGATTGTCCGGAAAGTTTGTGCCGATGTTGAAGGAAAATTGAAACGCAGAAAATTTAATAAATGTATACTAAATTGTATACTAAAAAATGTATACTAAAATTTAAATTTTAGTCGACACGAACTTTCCCTATATATATATATATATATATGTGTGATCTTTAAATCATTATTAGCGATATCGTCGAAATTTTGGGCAATAATTTCAATTTTGATTTTATCTGGTATCATTTCAGCAGGCACTCCATGAACAATAATTCGAGGATTTATTTTAATATTCTTCAACACTTTAAGCCCAATCTTTGCAAGTTCCGAACAGAGTTAAATTTTGCAAGATTTGATTTATTTGCCTCCTTATTCGGCGCAAACGCGATTATATTTAATTTTAGAGCACATTTTATCGGCTTAAGTACATCGAATACAATTTTTTTTGTGAAGATGCAAATCTATCAGTATGCTTCTCTTCAGGCATCACAAAAAAGCTGATAAATTTAAGCACTTTCAACGTTGGCCCTCGAGACACACATATTTTAGATTGAAGAGATTTTACTCTAGATGCGTACGAACTCATACAAACATCACCGTGAATCCGATGATTCAGTCAGATCTTCTTTTTCATGTTTAATTAAAATTTCTTAAAATACCTTTTTAATATTGTCAGTATTTAATCTGCTCAATTTGTCGTCCAACAAATTTACAAAGACTGTAGACATCAGTGTTGCCAGATATCTTTATTGACTTCTCCCTAAAACAGTCTCGGATTCTTCCTAAATTTCCTTGAGGAATACTGAAAAAACCTATCTCCCTAAATGTTATTCCGTTTATTTATAGACATTTTTCAATAAATTTTAAACAATATACATATGTGTATATTATATTTCTTACATCGCTATGCATATATTATATTTCTTTAATCACTTATACAGTTATGCACACGGTATATAATTTAAAGAGGAATATGTTATATAAAAAATTTATGCCGGAAATTTTTCAGTATATTAAAATAATCTAGAAGCTTCGTTATTGATTTGGCCTCCATAAACTGTCTCACTTACAAATTTTTGTAACATCTGTTTTGATGATTGAAAGTCTTTACATGTATTTGGCAATAAAAATCGCACTCTGAGGATTACATCTAATGTTCTAATTAGTCTATTTTGCTTATCTTTGATAATATTCATTATTGCAAATGCTCTCTCGACTTCAGCGTTAGAAAATGGCAGACAGAGAAGGGTGAGAGCCACATTAATTGTGAGAGACACATCTGAAACGCTTTTCATCGGCAGCGTCTGCTTCATTATTTACTTTAGTCAATAATCTGAATTATTTGAGTTTACTTCTGAACGCAACAGCATTCCACTCTTTAACAGTAAATTCAACGTCCAAACAAATTTCTTTAAAACTAACAGCTATATATCTATAACATTTTTTGATTTACTTATTGCATTTTCTGGAGTGAAATAACTAAGTTTTTCTAAAATTTGCAAATTTTAGAAAATTTTCCGGAATTCGTTTTTGCAATTGTTTGAATAATTCAATATAAAATGCTTTGCACCTTTCTTTAATGTCTTTCAAATTTTGAGGATTAATCTTTGAAGAAAATTCATTAAAACAATATCCATAATGCACACAATCTACAGACATGAGATAATCTTGAAAGTTATAATTAATTAAATCTTGATGTTTTACTTTCCAATTGATTAACCATTACAATTTTTTGCAAAATTAAATGTAACAGATGATTTAAATTTTTGAACAGTTTAAGTGATTCTATTTCATTAGAGTGATAAAGTTTATTTATGTTGGTAATATCTTTTAAATCATGTACAAATATCAAATCAATTTTATTCTCGTTATTTTTATACATGTTGTATAATTCCTCAGCAACATATCCTTCACTGCATCGATTGGAATTTTTATCTTAAAATTTAATCTTATAAAACTGTAATAAACTTATTGCGAAAAATATTGCCCCGCACGGAATGCAAGAGAGTCGGGTTTGACTCCCGGCCAAGATAATATTTTTCGCAATAAATTTATCATAGTTTTTTAAATTTGAGAAATTTGGGGGATTATTAATATTTCAGATTGATTGCGTTGAAAGTCTGACAATCACATCGGCACGCGATTATAATTTCTGAAATTAATTAATTTAAATGAATATATATAATAGTTCAACATCTTAATATTTAGATCGTAGTGGCGTATTTAAAGTATGTTTCTAATATAAACGGTCTTATTTCCAATTTGATTATTATATATATATATATATATATATATATATATATATATATATACATATTTTTTTTTTTTTTTATTTTTTGACATTTAATTTCTTCCTTGAATAAAAATTAAAAACAATTTTATTCCAAATCCATTCCTTTATAATAAAATTGTATAAAATTATATAAAATTGAATCTTCAAAAAATAAATTTTAAAAAAATTGTTACGTTTAAAATTACATTGAATTATTGGAAAATGTCACGTCTGAAGAATTTATGATATGTAATGAGATAAAATATGTTACGATTTCATTCATTTTTTTAAAAAGTCGTGTATCTCATTTCAGAATCATGACATATTGACATATTCAAAAATATGTCACGATTCTGATACGAGATACGTAACTTTGAGAAAGTTATATCTCATCTCATCACAAATCAGACGTAACATTTTCCATCAATTCAATGCACTTTCTATTATAAGATAAATACCGCGTGTTCAAAATAAATTATGATATTAGATATAATATAAAGTTACATGTACATTTAAGATAAATATAAATGGACAGTATAAGAATATTCACGTAACAGTTTTATGTTTAAGTGTAGTTTGTTATAAGAAGTTTTGTCATAATTATATCTGTGCAATTTGTTAAATTGTTTTTATATTACGATTCAAAACCAAGTTTAAGCTTTCGAAATGATTATCAATCCGTTTAATGTTGTTCGACTTTTATTAGCATCTATAAGTTTAATATATCTAACAGAAACACCAATAATTGAAGAAATAGAATTAAAAGAAAATATACAAAAATTATTGCTGGATAGCATTTTTTTTCATTATAATGGATTGGAAGTAACAGAAGAAATTTATCTCGATTATTAAGAAACTACATAATTCTGAAATAATTAAAGATGATGAAGAAGCATGGAGTGAAGATAATTTAAATTCTCATCCTCAATGTTCAAATGACGCAGATTTTGACAGTTCTTATAAAAGACGAGCTGTTGAGTATTGGTGGAATTGGGACATTAATGAAAAAAATAAAAACAAAAGGAATCGTCCGCTAAAATCAGTGCAAAATAAATTTAGAAGAGTTTCATCTGAACGTCAATTAAGACGATGGGAAGAACGATTACATTCAGAAGGAAATCGTATAGAAAAATTATCTTACATCTCCAAATTTGCACATAATAAATTTACTGCAAATTTGTTGTTGAATCAAGATTCATATTTCATGATATCGATCTACAAAAGTGGGCTTTATAAGCTCAAGAAGAAATAGGAAATTTAAACCCTATATTTAAAGTATCTCACGGTTGGGTATCAAGATTTAAGAAATCTCATCGAATTGTTTCGAGAAAAATTACGAAATTTATAATTAGAAGAACAATAGAAGATTCTGTTGAATTGTAAACTACAGCTAATGATTTTCTGAAAACAGTGAAACTTATCAAACAGTTCGGATCTGAAAATATTTTTAATTCTGATCAAAGTGGTTTCCAAATGAATTAGAAATTCATTCTGGAAGGTCATTGTCTAATGAAGGAGTAAAGAAAGTAAAGTATGTTGTGCAATCTATATCAACAACACACTCCACCATACAACCAATAATATCGTGTAATGGAAATTTGCTGTTCTTCATCTTTATTTATTGTATTGAAAGAAACTAATGTATATTTGGATCAAGAGTACAAGAAACCTTATTTATACCATTAAATGTTATTGTAAAAGCATCGAAATCTGAAAATGACTTCAGGTAATTCAGTAAATTTCCTTTTACAATACATTTTCAGATACTGTTTTACTATTAAAAAGTACATATAAATTTACATAAATGAAATAATATAATGAAATTATAAGTTTTATTTCTGTGATATATTTTATATTTTATTTAAAATAACAGTCTCTTATAATAGTCATAAAATAGTTATTAATTTAATATTTATATTTCTTACATTTTAAAATGTGGTTAGAAAAAGCTTATTTTCCAAATATTGATTTTATAATATTGATAGAGTTCTTCTTATCGATTAATGGACTGGACATTGTCCCAATATTATTTCAGATTTAACATCCGCAGGAAAACATATTACTACTATGATTATATCGAAAGGCACCGGGAAACAACACATTAGATGTTTAATTTAATTAAATTTAAAATTTGGAAAAATTTTACTAAAAAATTTTCAGATACTGTTTTATTATTGGAAAGTAATATAAATTTACATGAACGAAATAATATGATAAAATTATAATCTCTGATACGTAATCAAAATACGTCATTTCCGCGATATCACAATTTATTTAAATATTCGTGGTTTACAAAAAAGTGGTTATACAAACAAAAGATCAGAAGAATTTGAAAATCCAGCAGAATTTAGTTTTGACAAAAATTCAATAATATGTGATATCGAAAGTTGCAGTAATATAGCTAATAAAATGTTCATGATGTAAGAAGTCATTATGTTTAAAACATTTTTTCATCGAGTATCATTATTATAATGAATATAATGAGTAAACGATACAAAATATAAATTTATTGTGTATAAATTACAAATTGTTTCATAATTAGTATAATATATACATTTTGAAATTATTATATAAACGATAAGTAAATAAGATATTAAAGCGTAAAACTGAAAATAACTTTAAAAAAATAATCTTAAGATATTATAAGGAAGTAATGTACAGAGATGAATAAAAAAGTTTTACTCACTTTAAGAAGAAATAATAAAAATTATTATAACTCTTAACATTATTTATAATTTGTAATAATTTGTAACAAATATCAATCGTATCCTTATTCATTGATTTATGTATTTTATTGTTCCAATGACCTTTGCATATGAGTATGGATAGCGTATATACGGAAATAATTAATAATTAATTCTCGAAAATGATATGTCATATTGTAACTTTATTACACATGGTTGAATTTGTAAAAAAATAATCTTTAATTTGATAAAAAAAAAGATTAAAAAGTTTAGAAAATTACAAATGGTGGAGGTATTTTGTAACAAAAAAATAAAAAAAAGTTTTTCTTTATAAGTTTAAAGTACTCTTAAAATCGTACTTTTATTTAAAAAATTTTTTTATCTTTTATACTTCTGACGATATTCGGTTCGAAAGAAAAATACTGTTTTTTTCAAAGGATGTTTCACCCCTTAAATATGAGTTAGCGCACGTATAAAAAAATATGTGTCTCTTAGATTTTCGTGTTTTACAACATATTTCATGGAGAATCAAATCGGTTCCGGACAGTTATGATACTTCTCTTGTTAGTAAACATCACAAGACTTTTCAGCGATCAGATGAAGTGAGTGACAAACACATTTTATAATATATATACTACTAAATGAGGAATTATATGTTTTAATCTGCTATCGACTCATTTTTGCCAACCATACTGTTCGTTCCATTGATCCCTATACCAGTTAAGTGTTTTATATTTGAACTATCATTTTGAAGATGATTTATCAATAAGTTGGTTATAGTACTTTCAGCGGTTCCAGATTCTAATTGAATTAATTTATAAAATGTTGTGCGAATTTATAGTTAAATTAAAAAATCGAATCATAGTACACAAGACTTTTGTGTTATCTATCGCTGTACTTTCGTCAATAATTAATGAATAATAAGATTCTCTCAAGTCATCAAGCATTTCTTTAAATAAACAAATGACATTTATGATTAATCTTGTACATTTTATACGATGAATTTTAATATTTGTAAGTACATGAGAAGTCGTGTTTAAATCTTTTATAATTTTATCCAAATCATCAATAGCATTTATTAAACAATGCTTAACTATTTTTAATTCACCTATTTTTAATTCAGCTATTTTTCGACGATCATATGGTGTTGCAAAATTTTCAATTTTATGAAGTATTCCTTATCGTACTTCGCATTTTGAATGTGCTTTTTGTGCAGCTATGTTTTCAACGATTTTCGATGTGTCAAAATATCGATATTACAAAAAGCACAGCGTGCTTTTATATTGTCCCCAATACAGGGTTTCAATCAATCTAGAAGATTCATTAATAAATTATAATTTGTATTTCTAAAATTAATTTTGCCAAATTAAGTAACAAATTACTCATATCTTTGAATTCGATTTCATTTTCCCAAGTTTTGTAGTACTTTTTTTTGTACGAATTGATTTTGGTTAGTCGTTTGTGCATATTGTCAATTTTTTAATATATATATATATATTAATATATATAATAGTAAAAAATAACGACAGTTAGAGATTGATACATTTTACACGAGCGTCTACATTTATAAACATCATAAAGTTTATGTATTGTAAAAAGATATATTACGTAAGCTCGACCTCAGAAAAATTATTCCAGTGAACATTATAACATATCTTATTTTTATACAAATGCAATAGTCAATATCTATATACTATATACTTGTCAACTGGACACAAAATCGATGGTGAATTGCGATTTTGTTTGTCGATAATTTATTTGTAATGCCATACAATGAAAATAGCTGGCACTGATGAGGACGAGAGGTTATATATCCGCATTACTACACGGCGAGTTTCAAAATATACGTAGGTAAGCACCAACGGCAATTATTATAATTATGCAATGCATACACAAATGCAAACTTTTGTAAATTCTGTTTCTGTCCCTTACTCTCTTATCTTCTTTTTATCTCTCTTTATTGCTATCTTTCTTTCGATTAAGACGCATGCAACACCACTCGGTCACTACACGAGTACGGACACAAACTATCTCTTTATCGTTAGTCTCTGTACATGCAATCTAATGGTGATTTCTTCTTCGCAAAAATCAAGCAATCGTCCGTCTTGATCTACAATACAAATTGTCAGATTCGCAATATTCCGTACGATGATCGGAAGGTAAATGATCTGTGCCGGTCTTTCCGACATTTTATATCCTGATGACATGGTTGGTAAAAATTCACGTATCGTGTGCACAGACTTATCATTGCCATATGCGCCCGTAGTCACATTGCGAATAATGTTTACGTTGATATTTATCTGATTCGTGCCACTATCGTGGTTCCAACGATTCGATGAAAATCCCAGCGATTCAATTATTGTGAGATTTGGTAAAATTTATTCGATAAGCGCATTTGATCTTATTTTTCATTATATTGTTATTGATATGAATAGTCAATGGGTACTGTTCATCCTCTTTGTGAAGCGTTTTTTCTCTCGCAACATCATTAGGATAAAATTATAGAATTGCACGTCTTAGATATTTGTTTATGTCTCGTATTTTATACGATCCTTCGGGAATGACAATTTCTTTGTCATCTTCGTCAAAGTAAAACTTATTATTCAATGAATTTACATTAGATATCGTATGGTAAGTTTCAAAGTTCTTTAGACCGAGTTCGTAATCGCTATCGCTTAAATCTATGGCCGGAAAGTAGCAGGCCGCGAGAATGCTACTTCTAAATGTCAGTGATATCTTTGAATGATTACTGAGTTGAAAGAAGGTAATATTAATTCTCAAATTGATCGTCAACCGTCTGTAAAAATTGTAGACACAGTTATTCACAATTACTTTGATCGTAATGTTGATAAGGAGTGCGATTATACTCGATTTGCATTACGTCTCAAATATCGCACCAATTCCTTCGGTGGTCGAAGATTCCCGAAACTATCAAAATAAATAGCACGATTTCCTCGCTTCGCGTACCCCAATGAGTACCTGGCCATCAGCATCTAAATTTACGATACCACTCTCATTTCAATACTCCCCCCTGTTGGTTAGGTAGTATAAAAATACTACGCAGAAAAATACCTCTAAAATATGGAATACGCATACGTTTTGCCAGTTGTTGCAGTTGTACGTTGGTAGTTACACCCTTCGGCGTCAACTGTTTAACGTTTTTTTGTATCTTTTTTTATTTTTTCTGTTGGGACTTCTCGTCCACGTCTTGTATGGACGAGGTAAACTCCATGACCTTTCATAACATGGTTATGATGTTTCAGTTCTTCCAATTGACATTGCGCGGCTTTATTATCGCTTGTAATTTTTGCGATTCCTGCCGTGTCGCTGATCGAGCCGAAGACTTCCAATAGCGGTAGAATAGGTAAGATGCCATCGCGTTTTGCCGATAATATTTATTTTTTCCTCGACTTTTTCTTCTTCGTTTTCATTCCCATACCAATTTTCGTTTTGACTTTCATAGCCGCCTAAACAGCTGTGACAGCAGCTCTGTCTCCAAGAGTCGAATCTTTCGCGGTAATCCATTTCCGCGCTTCCTCAGCGAATATTTTGTTAGCTACATATCGTTTCGTGAGATCTTTGTTCTGCGAATAAGCTATGTTAATGCCTCGATCGTCTCTAGCCAATCGCTTTTCTAAATATGTATTGGACCACAAAATTGATCCGTGGATATACAACTCGATCGGAAGTGCGTTTATCGTGTGATTTAAAAAATCGCAACCTTTTCTTGTTGTTGTTGTTGTTGTTGACATTTGCTACAATTTCTTATAAATGGTGCTGGACCATCAATATGCGATCCATGGCAGGGCAAATTATAATGTTTCAAGCATCGATAATATTGCTGAATCTCTGAATCAGTCTTTATATGCGGATAATCGGTCCTACAGTTGATCTGTGGGATCTATGTAATTTTTAAATTCTCGTAGCAAAATAATTTTCGATATATATTCCAACCTTTTGGCGGTTAAACTATGTACATCACAGTTGTCCGATAAAAAGCATGAAGTTCGTGCGATAATCGCAGACAATCAAAGACACAGACAAAAAATCATGATTAATCAACAATAAAGTACAGATTGAAAAAGAAATACACAAGCATGGAAACATGCTGCCGATTTCTATATCGGCGGAATCATCTACAGTTCATTGAACTGCAGCATGTTGATAAGTTTGTTGGAAAGTCCACATGGCATGTTTCAAGAATGTGTACTCGAAGTCAATAACCAAAATACTGATACTTGGAGAATTTATTAGCGATTGAAGAAATTGATTATTTTATATTCTCCAATAACGATGTAGTATCGAACGAGACGCTTCCAAATTCCATTTTTGTCTTCGATAGCGAGCGACAAGCAAGGCGTGATCAGAAAGTACTTTGTGAATGGTCGACACTTGCGAAGGGCGGACGTCGACTACTTCGATCTGTGTCAGACGTACGCAAAAATATCCGAATCATCTTATATGCGATAATGTAAATCTGTTGATCCTGTTCACAGGACGATACCAATCTGAAACATGTATACAATGATCATGTAAATACCGATATGTCTTACGAGAATTTCTGTGAATTATATCGTTGCTGTTGACAACAAAAGTATGGATTCATAGTGATAGACAATGTGCATACGAATGGACGATATAAAAAAGGATTTAACGAGTATGCGATACCTGGTTAGTACGATATATTTATGTCATTGTCAATATATGTCAACTACACATTTCCTTTCAGTGTAATATGTGTTGAGTGTAACATGGATAACAGCAAAGAATTCAAGGATCGCGAGAGGATAAAACAAATTAACGAAAACGAGTGACTTGATTCGTAAAAAATATCGTGCTTTAAAAATCGGCTTTAAAAATAGATGAAGATATAGCATTGGAGAAATACTATCGTCGAATCTTTAAAATAGATTGTCGAGTACACCGCTAATGATGAATTCCAACCAATTAAGAAAGAAGTCAACGTTGTAAAGGATAAAAATATTAAGAAAAGAAAACTTGAAGATAATGAAGATGTTCATGATGATGAAAATTATGATGATGATAGCTTCTGGATGGATAATTCATGGTTTCAATTAACATTACAATTAACGTCGTCTAAAAAGCAACGTACAAAAGAATTGAACGTTATGTCGAATTCCAATTATCGCCTAAACCACATGAATTATCATACGAACGCACGTTCCCTCAAGTGAAGACGTTTATGAAACGCCCAATGAATCGCTTGAAATGTTAGTTAAACAATCTTTGCAAACGCGACAAGTTCATGAGGAGTTGCATAATCAATTGAGGGCACTTGGACAAAAATACGTAAACGTGCTTCTCGGTGACAGAGAAAAGGAAATCGATTACGTTTATGGCATATACCTTAGCGACAACAGCACGATGCTCGGCGACAAATATTTCGATGTAAACACGAATGACTTTGTGATCGTAGAGTAAAGTATAAAGGTACACATGGTTTGTACGAATTAATTTTCAAAAGAATCTCCAATGACACTATTTACACAGAGGATGATAAACTAGCGTAAAAAATAAAACTGTTGACAACGAATGCGCAGTAAGCAAATAATTCAATAGTGGGGAGCAAAGGATACAAATATAATAGCATCCTTGGTGTCAGATAAAATACAAGTTGGAACGGGCATGCCATGCGTTAGGAATCTAAACAACAAGTCAGAGTCGGAAAAGGAGTAATACCATGCATCACAACCTTAAATGACAATTCGATTATGTTCATTGAGTCGATCTTAACGAGTAGATTGTTTCCAAATGTTTGAGACCTCGCATCATGCAGGTCACAATGTCCATGATAACGAAATATTGTCTATTATCAAGGAATTTCATAAAGCTGGCTTTATTATAAATTGAAATGGGATATACAGTTATTTTAATTAACATCGAATACGCATTATACAGCAATAATTATAACATAACATGCTTGAGAAGAAAAGCCTCGAAAAGTGGCGATTGATGGAAGAACTGCATGCTCCGGCGAGAAAAAAATTTCCAAGCAGACATGTCATAGTTTACGGATACGATGACCTGGCAAGCTGATGTGGTCGAGATGTGCCCTTACACACGATTCAACAAAGATTATCATTACATTCTCACCATTATCGATGTGTTGAATAAGCATGCATAGGCCATACTGCTGAAAACCAAGAGTGGAAATGAAATGACAGCGATCGCAAAGATAATTCAAGATGATGAAAGATGTCCGAAAAATTTGCAAATCGATATGGAAAAAGAATTTTACAACACAAATGTGCAAAAACTCCTGAAAAAACACGACATAAATCATTATTCAACATATTTCATAATGAAGGCATCTGTCGTTGAAGGGTTCAATTGTACGTTGAAAAATGATATGTTGAAACAATTTACGCACAATAAAAATTATAAATGGATCGACTGTTACCGCATCTCGAGTCTAAGTACAATGCGAAAGTATCAAACTATCAGTATGCGGCCCATCGATGTGATTTCTATAATTGCTGACAAACTCTTAAACACGATGTACAGTAACCAGGCCGTTGCACTCCCGCGATTCAAAGAGGATGACTTGGTGAGCAAATTCAAGGCGATCTTTGAGAAAGGTTATACGTCAAATTGGACCACGGAAGTGTTTAGAATCGTCAAAGTACAAAAAACTAATAATGACATATCTACTGAAAGATTATCGTGGAAAAGGAGAATTCCGGTCGCTGGAATGATTCTATATGAGTTGCATTGCATCACTAATCCCGACGTATATCTAATTGAAAAGGTTACATAAAAAAGGAGATAAGATTTACGTGAAATCGCTCAGTTGATTTGCAACTCTTGGATACACAAGGATAGTGTGTTATAAAAATAAAATTTATTACAAATTGTATAATTATTTTTTCTTTATGTAAATATAAATGCATTATACATGTTACACATTATATGTCACACATATTACAGATGCATACGTACATATATATATATATATATATATATATATATATATATATATATATATATATATATATATATATATATATATATATATATAT
>Ga0157364_1006471_pt1 | contig 12041 bp, 7 predicted proteins | sample AttsexASBM2_FD_111476 | JGI IMG/M metagenome (GOLD analysis project Ga0157364, IMG submission 111476) | Fungus gardens microbial communities from leaf cutter ant in Ribeirão Preto, State of São Paulo, Brazil - Atta sexdens ASBM2 | ecosystem: Host-associated > Fungi > Mycelium > Unclassified ...
ATATGTATACAAATCCAGAGCTGAGGAAATTGAAATAAATTCTGTAAAAATATTTATTTAAAGGATGGATTTATGAAAAATACTATTTGAAATAAGTATTTTATATAATAAATATATAAAAAAGAGGCAAATTTAGTATTAACATTTACCTGAAATATTTACTTGAAATAAAATACTTGGCATTTCGATATTTCATGGTAAAACAGAATGAACTTCTATTTTCTATTTTCTATTTACTATTTTCTATTTTTTTGTTAAGAAATAGAAAATAGAAAATAGAAATATTCTTTTACTAAGAAATATCGAAATATCAAATAAATAATTCTATTTTAAATAAATATTAATGTAAATGATAAATACTATTTGTCTTTTATATTTACTATGCAGAATATTTCAAATAGTATTTCTATAAACACATTCTTTAAATAAATATTTTTTAAATCTATTAAATCTATTTTAATTTTTTTCCTGCATAAAAAAATATATTTATTATTGTTTTCTATTTTAACTATTTTCCCCAGCACAGTATAAATCTTTGAAGAAATTTCAATAATTTATCGTTCCCAAAATGAATGTTCTTCGATATCTTCTACCGCGCCAGCGAATGCTTCTTGTACGAGAGAATAAAATTCCTTTCGGATGTTCTGGCTTCTCACGATTGGCAATAATACCTCGAGCGAGTTTCATCCTACGATGATCTCATGTGCGTGTCTCGGAGCATCGCTTTCATATCGTTTCGAGAACGTAACGATTCAGAGAAATGCGTTATTATCATTATTTGTGATTCGTCATCTGAGTAGTTATATGACGATGAAGGAAGTCGTATAGGATTAAGAATGGAATGTCAAAACCTATAAATTTTATTACACCTATATTCCATTTTATTTGAACAATTTTCGTTTTAAATCTCTCTCTCTCTCTCTCTCTCTCTTTCTCTCTTTCTAACTTATTTCTTCTTTAATAATCGTATCATAAACTATTTTTTATGATAAAGATGTTGAGAACGAAATAACAACCAAAATTTGGGATGGAAATAGAATTTTAGCTTCAGAGACATTTTCGATGAAAAGTTAATTCTCATTCAGAAATTTATAGACAGTTTTGTAGGAGATCCATTTTGTGAAAACTCTACTTCTACATTTTGGACTTCATAATACGACAAGACATTAATCTTTGAAAATGACTAAAATTATCGACGTTTTGCATGAATTCAGATCGATAATGAAAGGGTTAATAATCCGACAAGCTGATTTCATGTTTCAGCCAGAATCGTAACGACCCAACCGGTGATCATGCCGCGCGTTTCACGGCGTGGTTTGAATTTCGACTTGAATGCGAGCCAATATGGGGTACATAACTCTGTGCCGACCATTAGTTTCGCTTTTACGAGGCAAATGAACCATGCCCGCGCTCGTAAGATCGTGAAGTTTACATTTTTAACGACGGAACACGTTCGCCCCCGGTGTGCGTCGTGAATTTGTTTCGCGATGGGCGAACGAGCGAGCGAGCGAAACCACAACGATCGATTCTCCATGCTTAGAAGGGCGCTTCCTTTCGCGAAAGATAGATTTAATCCTAGGAAGAGTCTGATTTACAGCGTAACATTCTTAGAGTAGGTCTAGCGATCTGTTATCAATCATTAGAAATATATATTTTCCTTTTAAACTTAAATTCAGATTAATACATCAATAAATATTCACACATATTCATATTATAACAGAATTATACTTTTTATGCATTTCCACTGTAGTCTTTCATACTTCAAATATTTGTCTTTTTAAGAGAAATCTTTACTAAAAAAAAATCTTTTCTTTGATCAATCAAAAATAATTTGTAGACTTATATTGAGACAAATATAATTTTCTATAATTTTCCTATAAAGCCGATGATCTACTTAATACTTTTATTAATATGAATTTGAATTAAATATCTATTAAACTCGTACGATGAAAGGTATTTATTATATTTATGAGGAAAATAGAAAATTGTTGTATAATAAAAATTACAAAATAATTCTGTAAAGGTAATAAACAAGAATTATAACGAATAGTCTCATGGAAGATCTAAATATAAGCCAGACGGTTTAATTCGTGTTAGTAGATAACTTTTGGTAATAAAGGGCAATGTTACAAGGGCATTGTGCCATGTTACAATCGCTCCTGCGCTCCTCTATAATATCGATATATCGGAATCCCGATGAGACTCTGGCATTGTCGACTGCAACAGCGCGGTTAGAGGTATTTCCTATCGACAAGGGAAGGACTTTAACTAGTTAAAGCCACTTTCAGTAAGGGTCGCATTGCCGTAACCTCTTTACGGAATTACGACCCTTATGGAAAATTCCGAAGGAATTCGTCGGCTACGAACGGAAACTCGTTAAATTAATTTGCCCCAAGAACGTGATACCGTCACCGACATAATTATAAAATTACGAGACTTGCGGTAAATTGATTTATATGCATCTTATCAGTTGTGTCTGATTAAATACATGATTAAATATGTTTACAATAACGATCATTAATTCCTGCAATTTTGGTTTTGTTTCAGAGCGATCGGCAGAGAAATGAACAACAAAAAACACACGTAGTAAGTCTTTTTATAAATATCTTTATGAATTGTATCCAGCCAAATGGCACGTTTGTGAACTGAAAATTAAAGTTTTTCTAAATTAAATTGAAATATTATTTAAGCTTTAAAATTCAGCTCACATTGATAAGGCCTTTTCGTTACTTATTGTGTGTATTTACATTATAATCTTATAACATTTTGTTTTATTTCACGTATTTTTCGTTATGTACACTAGTTAACAAAATATTATCATTAGCCTCAATGATCGAATTGGTTGAGACACGGAAAGTTCGAATTCTGACTGAGGTAATATTTTTTGCAATAAATTATTTACAGCTTTTTAAAATACTTACTAGCATTAAATTATTCACAGTTTTTTAGGATGCTTATTAGCATATATCAATATAATCAAATTGCTTGGTATTAAATTTGAAGATATTACTATCGCAGTTTAAGATCGCTTTTAAAAATTGAAAATAATTTCGAGTGAGAGAGCGGGGGGGGGAGTAGAACTAGATATGTATATAAATTCATACCACGAAATATTATTTAAGCCTTAAGATACAATTCAGGCCGCGAAAAGACCTTTTTTTTTCCTTCTTTAAAATTTTTCTATTAACCTCGATAAAAGCAAGGAGCAAAAGGAATTCGACAGTATCCTTTGACATCGCTTACAAAAGTACAAACATACTGACTTTGGACACCAGTTCATACCAATCACAAAATCAATATCTCACTAAATTGACGTAACATTGTTTGCCGTTGCTCCACTGTATCGCAATTGTATGTGTACAGCAAACGTTGACGTAGATGGTCACTAAAGTTCAAAGTAATTTCAGGTCGCGCGGCAAAACATTTAGCACAGATTCCTTAGCGTCCATTGACGATCTCGGAACGATCTCGGAACACGTCCGCGGCATTGTTTGAGTTTCGATTTGAACACGGTCCAATATGTACCGTGTGGTACATAGTCTATATTAGCTTCTCATTTGCCTGGTACATGCGAGAAAGCAGCCAATTAAATTAACTAATAATACGCGTCATAATCACCTTACATCACGCACCGTTCGATTAATTATCAATTACTTGACAGTGAAACGTCGCGACAAATTAGCAATAGGACTATCAAGTACAATTATTGTATAAAAATATGATTAATTTTAAATATTATTTAAAAAATTATAATGAATTATGAATATTGTGTAATTATGACTCATATAAAAATTGTTCTTTTTGAGATATTTATATATAATCAGATATCAATCGAAAAAGTCGATTTTTAATTGAAAATCGAAATCATTCTCTTTTCATGCGTGTAACTTTTCAAAGTTACCATTTACTACTGCGATTTCTATTTTACTTCCTTGCGCTCGTCAGGCTATATATTAGAAAGTAGTTTTCTCGTTTTAAATCTGATTGCGTAGAACATACAAGTAGGATGAGCCAGATGATACACCGTAATGTAAGAGAACCTAGTTATTGCTCCCGATTTTATATAGCGTGGAATTTTCAGATAAAATGAGAAAGCAATAGGACGCATCAGGAGTTAACGGCGAAACATTTACCGAATCTCTTCGAGCGTGCTTCGCGACATTGTCGTTCGAGTCTCGACTTGAACCCAAGCCAATCTGCGGACCGCTGTTTTGCCCTTCAGAGCGCGACGAATCGCATCGTAAGGACGATCGTTATGGCGATTCCTTAAAGTCCTTATTCCATGGCTCACCGCTACCATCGCTGCTGTCATTGAGAGAGAGAGAGAGAGAGAGAGAGAGAGAGAAAGAGAGAGAGAGAGAAGTGAAACCGCTTTCTTAAATATTATTCGTTCCGAAACGTTCTATTATTCCACGCAAGACAAAAGCGACCGGCAGGAATTTCGATCCTGCCACACCAGAGAATTTTCATCGAATACATAGGAATCAGCGGCGGCTTCGAGCCTCTATTTCTTTCTTTCTCTCTCTCTCTCTCTCTCTCTCTCTCTCTCTTCTCTCTTGTTTCTCTTATTCCTCTTCTTTTTTCACCAGGACGAATACGTCCCTATCGACGCGAATCGAATCGGCAGAATTATGTTGTTGCGTCGGCAAAACGAGGTATCTCGTTCCTCGCCTTCGACGGGCGTTCTAGTGTTTTATGTAAAGATCGAACAATTTTATTCCACGTCCTCGAGTACATACACTCTTCTTTTCTCTCCACATGTTTTCTTTTTTCTCTGTCTCTTTCTCTCTCTCCCTATCTGTTTTTCTCTTCTCATCTCTCTTTCTTTCTCCTTTAGGGATCTCCTCTCCTACCGTCGGTGCCATAAATTTCATCCGCGTTACCCCTCCTTGTGCTTTGCACTGTTACTCGCCCATATATTCCGATATCCTAGAACTCAACCTTGTTCCCGCAACCCATTTCGAAGCACTCCCGCGGTTACTTTGGCTCACCCACCTTATACGTATATCGCGAATTCCGATATCGCGACCGCATCATGCATCTATAGGTACATTTGGCAACTATATCTTCGTGTGCGTCATATAGAACAGATAAGGCTTTCAGTTTCATCACCGTTTTGAACACCCGAGATGGGAACATGGTTATTTTATTCATTTAAATTGCATTAACACCTCTGATCTGTAATATTCAACTGAAATTTAATCAATTATCGTATAATCTTCAACAAATTTTATTAATAGATCGAAATAGTTTACGAATTAGTTTATTTACGAATTAATTTATAAGAAATCTTATCATAAAGTAACATTTGAAAGTATATTTTAATATTTATTATAATTGTGCATGAATTTAATATACTTTATATATAAATTAATTATAATACATTATAATAGATTTTATATAATATATTATAATAGATTTTATATACATACAATTAATATTTAATATATGAATTTATTATGTTTATAAACATCGAGTTCATTTATTAAAATTTATTAAAAATATTTACCAGTTAGATATACAGGTTTTTAAATTTTATAAACTTTACAACAATGAGAAAGCACAAGTGGCATACTTGATATTCCTGCTATTTTTTGCTGGAGCACAAGAAAAGGTATGATGTATGAAATAGACGTCACATTAAAGATGATCTATTATGAAACGCCAGAGTCCGATGTTATAAAAATCCATCGTCCATCTACCGCCCGGACTTTTTAATACATCCTTTTTTTCTTTGAAATCTCGCGTTTCTCTTGTTTCGTTTTTACATGCAATATCAACAACGATGTGTCGTCCTTCGCTTTTAATCCACCCGGGGAAGTCGATTCTCTCGTGCAATTCTTCTCCCCTAGAACGATTTTCATTCTATTTGCTTGGCTGCCGTTTAACGGCCATGCGCTGCTAAACCACCGCAATACGATGGATGCGCCAAGGAAACCGTATTTTTCTCGTCTTTGATTTTTCTAAAAAACGAACTCCATTTTATTTGTACAGTTACCATCGTATTCCGTACGAATCTCTTTTCTACCTCGCCGGACATTCCGATATCCCAGTGCTTAACCTTGTTGCTCAAACCCATTTCGGAGCTTTCTTTGCTAGTCTTTCATTTTTCTTTATTTATTTAATACAAAATTCCATAGCGTATTAGTTTAGTTTGGATTTTCAAATTGTAAATTTTAATTTTTTAAAGCATATCACATTTGAATATCCGAAGTTTGTTTTTATTTTTTCTGAGATATACATGTAATTACGATCCTTTTTATTTACGATTTATGTATATCTTAAGTATTGAATTTATTTTTTATGTCCGTACATTCTTATTGATTAATTTTATTTTAATTATTTGTGTATATAATATATATCTTAATTCATATTCTCTGCAGATTTTACAACTTTTTAGATACGATAAAGGAGGATGTTAAAAAAAGAGTAAGTAAAAGAAATATTCAAATAATATAAATTAAAAAGACTTCCTACTCTAACAAATTAAACTAATAGTGCATGAGAATCAGGCGCGGTAAGTGCGCAAATTAACGTCTTTTTTAAATCATATTTATTCAGTAAGTCAATTATTTAAAAGCTTTCAACACTGAAATGGATAACATGTTTGTGCGCAATTTTCGAGGTGTTCCTCAAACGCTACAAATTTTTAAAAAATTTTATCATATCCAAGAGATGAAAATCTACACGCAAAAACACTATCTCTTTTACTTATACCTTTTTATGGAAAATAATCATTTTATTCTTTTTTAACGTCTTCCTTTCTTTTCTCCTAATTTGTATGTGTGATTCAATATTCGATATGGTGATTTTTAACTTTCTTGCCAACGATCCGCCTTTTCAGCGAGACGGATCTATTCGACCCGACGATTTCCGTAATCCGTAATCCACTCGATTCTCGCTTGTCGGCGTGAAATTTTAATACCAAATCGATCTCACCGCCACGGCTTTATCGCCTGGGCGTGATATCGATTTCGACCGTTGCGACAATTACGATTGACGTTTCGATACGTGATCGAGGAGCGGCCCGATCGGATTCCTCGCCTCGACGTTGCTTTCAACAACAATGGGGGCTTCACCTAGCACAACCCGTTCTCCTCACGAGTTACCGTTCAGCGTCGAGTTCCATCATCATGAGAGACACACTTTCTTGCCAATAGTGTAACCCCACAAGTCTCGAGAGAATCTTAGCATCGAAAAGAAAAAAGAGAAACGAGACAGAAAGAGATAGAAAAAAAATAAGGATAAAAGAAGAAGAAAGGAGAAAAGAAATAAGGAATAAAGAAAATCAAGAGAAAGAAAAGAATAAATCTGTTTATTATTCTGAGATACATACAAGTCCCATGAAAACAAAGATGGCGTAGAAACCAAGACGATACGAAGCAGCGAACGGGAAGAAATGGTAAAAATCGAAAAAGCAATCGACAGAAGCATAGAATAAATATGGAGGCCGATATATTGGCGTGAAAATATTTGCTTTATTTAGGAATTACTATATAAGGTTGAGAATATTTGTATTGTAGACAAAGCGTTTATACAATGATGAAGCAAAATTACATGCGTTCGCGACTGCGTAAAAATAACTTGAATAATTCATTTTCGAAAGAATGATGGAAAAAATGGGATAGAAGAACAGTGAATCGAAGCGGAAGAATAAAATAATCGAAATCGTGATCATCCGAAATAACGGACGAAGGGCTCTCGTCAGCCTCTCCTGCTGCTGCAGAAGATACGCTATAAAAGCGTGAATATTACGTCACTGTCTCTCGCATTCACGCGCTTAAATATTCGGGTCGCGTCATAAATTTCGCCCCGCCGTCGTATGTGCCGTTTCGTTATTTTGCCATGAATTCCGATATCCTGAAACTTAACCTTGTTCCCGGCAACCCATTTCGCAGTTCTCTCGCTTGTTCCGGTCCAGCTTTCCCAACACCGACGCAGGCTCGTACACGTTACATTTCCTCGAGAGAAATACGATCTGATCTGACGTTCACGTCGATGCTCTCCCTATCTCGTTGTAATTCGATAACGTACATCTGTTCGGAAGAATTCGGCACGAAAATCCAGGATTCGTTCAAACCGGCGAATGAATGCCAAATCCAGAATCGTCAACGTCCGTAAAACCAGTGTACATTAATTCGTTGAATAACACGAATCTTCACACGTAATTTTAATCGTATAACTTTACATTAAGTTTTGTAAAATAATAATTTGAAACGAGGAAGAATAGAATATGATTGAATTGTATTGAGATTCAAGAATCAAAGAGTATTAATAAAGTTTAATTAAACGAAAAGACATAAAAATTAATCTTATTAGTCTAATATAAAGTTAACATTTTGATTGTTGCATGAATTTTTGTCACGCTTATTTTGTCCCTAAGTTTCATAAAAAAAACATGACCAAAAATTTAATATTTTTCAAAATATTTGTGGATGTTTGACCCATGTAAAAGATACGTAGCGTGGGGATAATAAATACCATCTGCGCCGCATCCATAAATGCAAATACATACACACATATTTATCGTCCTCATGAATTTGCAAAATGTTTTTATAATATAATTTTAAGTAAAATTTTCATATTAAAATAGATTTTTAAATAAAATATGCTCTTTTAAATAAAAATCTTGACTAAGTTAATAGATCTCTTTTTAGAATTCACAATAAAAGCAATGCAAAGTGTTCTTGATTCATATGCAAATGGCATTAAGTAGAAAATATGTATATATTCAAATTGATACATACAGCGTTATAAGTCCATATAGGTTTATATCCAATTGGATACACATAGCAGTCAAAGTGTTAACTTAATGCGAGCTTAAAGCAAAGATGATTTTGAGCGTTGATTTTTGGTACAAAATTTAGTAACTGATAAGTGAACTTATCGTAATAATAGCATAAGGAAAGGAAGAGGGGGAGAGAGAGAGAGAGAGAGAGAGAGAGAGAGAGAGAGAGGAGGAGGAGGAGGAGAAGAAGGAGGAGGAGAAGGAACGAGGATTAATGTGCTTCTTAGTAATAATATGTCATCTTCTTATCTGTCATAAACGTACGTTAAATAAATGTCAGAGAATCAGGAAATGCATATCGATTATTCGGCACCGGTTATTGACAGATCTGTCAATAATATTCTTACAATCGTAATATTAATAGTTGACAGTGGGCAAAATAAATATAAAAGATTTGCTACCACGATCGAGGAACCGCAATCGAACTATAAATAATTAATGAACTGTATCGAGTGATGAATGGTATTTACCGATAGAATCGTCAAAATTGCGAATAGGTACTGCTTTCTGGGGTATATGTATCTATACATCATTGCGTTGGCGATTGGGTTCGTGCACGTTTCAATCAAATCTTCGATGAACTTCGACGAATGTTGAATTCTTGACAGTACGGATGAACTGAATTTCACTCTTCCGGAAAAATCGGAAACACGCGGACGCTTTCTCCGGATTTTGTCGTGCATTGAGCAATTTTTCCTCCCGGTATATATTCCTTCGGTCGTGCCGTTTGTGCATAAATCCCATTTGGTTGCGAACATACCACCCTGTTGCTTTTTCCTTGAAATCCTCTATAAACATCCCGCGCGATATCCTCGAACTTAACCCCGTTTCCGCCTGTCCCTCGTTTATTTCAGTTTGACTTTCCGTACACGCCGAATCCCATGACATTTGGGTCCTAGGAGAACGTAACCCGTTTGTAGGTCTCCGGTATGCGCGAGTCATTGGCGACTCGATCGTTTTACGGCTGGCAGAAATTATTGAAAAACGATCCAGTTTCTCCCTCTCCCACCATTCCGCTTTCCTATTGCTCTGTGAATAATGTACGCGACAAATTTTCTCGATGGCAAGTTGGCGAACAAATTCTGCAGCAAGTTCTTATAGGCGCATTTCTACGAAATCCGATTTAAACGATTTAACAAAGAATAAGTGTAAATTACTTACTACTAGTTACTACTAGTTAAATGTACATTAATGGTGCAATTTTAAAAGAATTTAGCATAAAGAAAAATATATTTATGAAATATCAATAATTTCATTTCATTATTATCATGTGAATTCTAATATAGAGCAGTGTGATATAAAAGAAAAGGATTCAGTTGTAGGCACATTAGCATAAATTTGAGTGTAGATTTAATACTATGAATGTAAAAATCCACATCGTGTTAACGTTCATATATAACATTATGAATTTTAAATTCATGCCAGGTTGGTGTTGATATAAACACTCAATAGAGTGAAAAGTATATAAATACCATGGTGTTAATACTCTTATTTTTTAGAGCGTTGAGTAATTTTGGTAAATCATATACAAAGAAATAAATTGAAAGTAAGAATTTATTGTAATATATATTTTACAAAAATTTTTTCGTCGTTAAAGAAATCAATGAAATATTATAGAACATAATAACAGGGTCGCCTCCGCGGATATAATGGAATAATTCGAGATCCAAGCGGTTCGCGACTTCGATCAACTGTTGTTGATATCATCATAAACCGCATTCCCTTATCGTATCACTGTGCATCGGAATACGTCACTGCGGATACAAACTATTAAATTACAACGGGCGTCGGTGCGCACGGACGTCAGTTCGGATATATTCCTTGCCGAAAAGGGCGCTCTAAGGAAGTTATCGTGTTGCGTAAGCCGTCTGCAATTCCGTATCTCGTACGTGTCCTCGGCGTTCCGGAACACGAGACTCCCATCCGGCGTTTCTGTAATCAACGACGATGCTCTCCCGCTTATCTTCGCGCAAGTCGTGCCACAGTCACAACGTTGCGACGACTTTGCGTGATCTTGGGCAAAGGATCGCTCGAGAGAGAAATGGAGAGATAGTATAGAGAGAGAGAGAGAGAGAGAAAGAGAGAGAGAGAGAACTCAAAAAAGGAGAGAGAGCCCAGAAAACGAGAGAGAGAGAGAGAGAGAGAGAGAGAGAGAAGGAAAAAGAGACAGAGAAAAACATCCCTCTCAGTGACATTGCGGGAGGGATTACTAGAGCATTAGCAGTTAAATGTTCCGTTAAAGAGAAAGCTAAACGCGAGTTTTCTTCGTGTCGCGCAGGTGGAATTATTCACGATTCTACAGCGGTTCGCAAAACTGACGACAATTTAAAACACTCAGACGTCGCATTTTCAAAATCAAGATCTGTATTCATATGTCACACTTTTAGTTCCGTACGCGGCCATATATATCATTCTCAACTCGTGTACCATATTAAATAAAAGTCTGAATCTAACGACTGTATTTAGTGCGACGTGCGAGAAGTATGACCTTTCGCTTTAAATTTAGCGCGGAAGAGTCTTAAATCATTCGTTGAATAATACGGAAGAGGCATTAAAAATTGGTGTTTCTATTATTGGCGTTCTTAGAACAGAAAGCTCACATTTCTCTAATGCAGGAGCGGTCCTTATCATAAATAAAATTTTCATTTTTTACATCGGAAAAGAGATTGTTCTCGTTACAGTTTATCGATACTTTTTTATACGTCCCGTAAACTTGAAGTTTTATCTTAATAGAATGTGTCCAATATATTCAATACGACTATCTTAATAAGCCAGATCGCAACTCAGCGATAATCATCATTCGCTCACGATGTACAACCACCCTGAAATTGCGTAACCTCGTTTTCTTCCTATCTCGTAGGCAAGCAGGTATCGAAACTTTTCTATTTATCCTAGGCGAATTCACGGCGGCGAACTCTTTCCCGTGAGTTCGGCCGATCCCGGATATATACCGTATAACGGAAAGACCGTGTTTCGCCATCCAAAGTAATCCAATCTCGCGTTTTTCGAAAGATTCACCTTTTTTTTCTTTTTCTTTTTCTTTTTGTCATTCGTGATTATAATTTTTTTCTCGTTGATATGACACGGTCTTTTCTTGAATTTCGAGTTCGGCGTGGACCGACAACAGTAGTAATGTAACGTAACAATATAATAATGGAGGTCACCGGGCATGTACACCAAACCCCAGAACCTTATTGCATTCAAGAGCGAGAGAGAGAGAGAGAGAGAGAGAGAGAGAGAGAGAGAGCTGCTC
>Ga0157364_1006472_pt1 | contig 12041 bp, 5 predicted proteins | sample AttsexASBM2_FD_111476 | JGI IMG/M metagenome (GOLD analysis project Ga0157364, IMG submission 111476) | Fungus gardens microbial communities from leaf cutter ant in Ribeirão Preto, State of São Paulo, Brazil - Atta sexdens ASBM2 | ecosystem: Host-associated > Fungi > Mycelium > Unclassified ...
ATATATATATATATATATATATATTTTTATAATTGATAATTTGCTTTGGTGCTATAACGAAATGACAGAAATCTAATTTTATATTTTATGTTTTTCATGATTCAACAATTTGTGAAAAAGTTTTATAATAAATGCGAACATTTTCTTGTTCTGACTCTTGCAGTATTTTTAATTCTTATAATACGTCGGATATATCTACATATATTAATAAAAATGCACGATTTGACCATGACTTTTTGATTTAGCAAAAATGTATTTTAAACAATCAATAAATTTATTGCTATATTATACTCAAATACTGTCCAAATATTTGCCAACATACTTTCTTCGCTTGCGCGAACATTGATCGATGTTTTAAACGATGACCTTTGACCAAAAGTATCAGCACTATATATTTGCATATAAAATATTCCAGAGGTGTTGGAGTAATTCCGCGCAATTGCGTTCGTAATGTCTTCGCAAGATGGGTAAAATATGGTCGCTCATATTTTACGATCGACGCTTTACGCACGTTATGACATATGCTTACATGTGCGCGCGTACAGCGTACAGTTTATGTTCGCGGGAGAGAAAGAAAAAAAAAGAGACGTACGGAGAAAGACAGAGAAACTACCATTTATCTCTTGACAATGAACAAAAACAGAATGAACAAAAGCGAGATCAAGTTCTCTGAAGATTTTCACCGTCATTGCCATCGCCGTCGTCGCCATTGTCGCCGTCTCGTCTCGTCTCGTCTACTTTTTCCTCGTAATGTCGTATGCGCGACTAGCTCAAATCCATTTATATCGATGGGCCTATCGCGTGTATCGGAAGGACCTTCGACCGATGATGTGATCGATGTAGGACGTCTGATGCCTTACAGGGCGTGCATCCGAGCGGAGCGAGCGAGCATAAGGGAATACATGCTCCTCTATATCTCGTCCCTCGTCTCTCATCCCTCTTCTGCTCTGCACGGTTAATGGCCACGTCGTCGAGAGCATTATCGAGTGACCTTCCTTCTCGGCCTCCTCTTCGGTCTTCGCTCTTCGCGAACGTACGTTCGCTCACGTGTATACCTATATAAATGAACATTATACCCTGTAGCTCAGGTCGTAAAAGCGAAAAACCTAATATTGTTCGATAGCTCGTGATAGTTTCGTACGTCGAACAATATCGAAGTGACAATCGAAAAGAAGTTATAAATTCTGATACGCGCATAAATTCTGATACAATGTATAGAGAAAGGTAAAACTATGATTTTCATGTGTTTCATTTCTTTTTTCTAGATAATTACTTGGTATGCAACGTAACATTTTTGACTTTATTCCCATGAACTATTCAAAAGCTTTATGTTTCTTTTTTAAACCATTTTTTAAATAGAATAAAATACAATTTCTATCGTGTTTCTTCCTGCTGCAATATAGTACGGATTGAATATACTGATGAATATTTATTTGTATTCATTTTCATGTGTGACAAAGGTAATGAATAAATACAAATGCGTTTGAAGTATACGTTTTTTAACTCTGTATGTTGAATGATAGTTTTTCATATTTCACTTATAAGTGCATAATTTTGCATATTTGACTTGTACACATAATATTTGCATATTTACTTATTCCTGGTTAGATTTAGCAATTTTGCTTTTAGTTTCGCAACATGCTCCTTGCAATATATTAAAATGTTTTTTTTTTCTTTATAAGAATACATTTACATGTAAATGGAATAATTATTCAAAAATATTTTCTAAGATTTTTGAAATAGAAGAATTTTGAAGACACTATTTCTTATTAAATATTTGAAACGAATTCGACAGTTTAATACAATACATAAAATATTCACTATAATATTCACTATAATTTCATATTGATATCGAATTGCATGAATGCTTTTTTAAATCACGTTAAATGATTTTGATAGTATATGCAATGAAGTATATCGAAGAATACATTAATTGAATGACCGCGTCGTACGAATCACTTTTGTAATTATTTTTAATTCGTAATTCAACACGTTTTTCTTTTCCGTGAAAATGGCATAAACAATTAATATTATGTACATACGAATCATTTCATTTGTATTATGACCAATATTACTATAGTTTATAGTAAATAGTATGCCTCTCAGCATGGCTTTTGCGTATTCCCTGATATGTGTCTAGCTAGAATTTAGCCCAAATGGAGTCGATGCAGAGTAAATATGTAGGAGACAGCATACCAAATACAAATTGAGTTCTGATACGATTGCCGTATGATACTTGTATACAACGGTGTATAGACATGATACGTTTGTACTCTGAATATGTATTTGCACGCGAATCGTATCAATCCAGTCGAACAGCTCTAGTGAAATTTTCTTTACGGCTCGAAACGTATCGCGCAAGAGCGAGAAATACATTTATCGTTTCCCATCAGTTATAGTTATTTTAAACAGTGTCACGTTTCAATCTTTATTGATTATTAATCGGATTATTATTATATTATATATTATATTATTATTATATTATATATTTTACCTAACCTAATTTTTATTATTATTTTATTATTATCATAATTATTATTATCTATTTACTATTCAATAAAAGACATCAGAACGAGACTTATTTCCTGTAGTTTCTTAGACGCTGAAATCTGATTTTCAAATTGTTCCATCAGAATTTGAAGAAATTTACAATTCATTTTATAAAAAAGAACATATTGGAGAAGTTTTATTGCAATTAAGTATTATGTTGTTAGAACTTTCAATCTTCAAAAAGATTTTTTAGTATCGACTTGATGATTAATAAGATATTTATGGTTAAATATGGAGTTTATTGTGGAAAAGTGAATTAGATAAATTGACAATTTATCAAATAGCTTTCAATTATGTTTAATTGAACATAAAGGTTCTTAAGCCGCTGATGTTAAATCGACAAAATTATGAACAAATTGTGACATTTATACATTTTGCAACACTTTTCTCAAGTTTTGACATTCGTTATATTGAGGTCTATAATTTTGAATTTGTCGATTTTGACATTGGATTTATATTAAACGGCAGAAAAGTGTTTAAATAAATATAGTTGAAAGCTATTTGTTAAATCATTGATTAAATTCACAGCTCTTCCGTAATAGATCCCATATTTAACTATGAATATTTTATTAACTATAACAGATATTAAAAAATCCTTTTGAAGGCTTGGTAAATTTTGATTTACTAAGGCTTCAAAAGGATGGCTTTTGAAAGTCCTGGTAAATTTTGATTGAAATAGAACTTTCCTAGTCACATATCGTAGTTATAATATGACAAAATATATAAAAATAGTCTTTTCTATAAATTAAATTGCCGATCTAAATACTTAATAATTTTTTAAAATTGTGATTTGATTCGTATCTAAAAAATTATAAGAAGTGACTCATCTTGTTCCAATGTTTGAAAAAGTCTTTTTTATCGAACAGTGCATATGTCATTTTATATTATTACCTAATTATTATTATGAATGTATCAAAGTAGAATTAGCTCGATTTCTTTCTCCTGCTTTAAAAAGGTGGAATATTTCCTTTATTTTTTACACGAATTTTAATATTTTAAAATATACAAACATATTTTATACACAAAAAAAGCGCTATTGCATTGTATATTTTGCTTCAAAACTTTTATTATTGTAAGTATTAATATGATAGTCATTATTGCAATGATTGTTTTTAATTTGCAATGATTGTTATTTAGCATATGAAAAAAAGTACAAAGACATTTTATTTCTCTCTGGTATTTTATTTTAACTGGAATATTTTAATTATCGTGAATGTGTGCTACGTAAAATGAACAATTTCTCTAACTTAAACAATCTGCTCATACATTTTGCACAATTTTTGTAGGAATGCAAAAATTAAATTTTCTACGTAGCCATCAACGATGTTATTTTTGAAACAACAACCATATGTGTAATATCACATTTATTTGGAACTTGCTCTTGTGCTATACATTTTAAAAAGGGATATACTTTTTTTATTTTACTTATCCACTATTTTGAAACGGAAATATTTTGTATGTAAAGAATGCGCTATTGCATTATATATTTTAGGACAAAATTTTTTTATTATTGTAAGCATTAATATGATAATCATTATTGTAATGATTGTTTCTATTAAAAAACAAAGAAGCACAAAGACACTGTTTCTCTCTGGAATTTATATTTTAGATAGAATATTTTAATTACCGCAAGTATGTGTTATGTAATGTTATGAACAATTTCTCTAACTCAAGCAATCTGCTTGTGTAATTTGCACAATTTCTGACGTAGAAAAGCTAAAATTAATATTTTGACGTAGCCATCAACATAGCTTCTGAAGCAACAATCATGTGCCATACCGCGTCTATTTGAATGTTCATGATAAGCAGATATTTATGTTAGCGAGATATATTAATGGCGTCGCTGTTTCCTCGATGAATATTCGTGCGACAAACGAGAGGCGTCTTTCCTCGAAACATTGGTAGTGTGAATTGCAGAATGGGAGTTAGTGAATAACTCTTACGGCAAAGTGCTGAAGGGCTTCCGTTAGTAATTGTCATTCAAGGGATCTCGTTGCAGCGCGGTTAGCCATGTACGTTCGAACATCAGCTTTCGCAGTGTATTGTTATAGAGTGTTCTGAATAGAGATACACATCGAATGTTGTCGTCGTCACTGACAATTCGACTGATCTTCCTTAACGATTGCTTTGATTGCAGGGACCCGACAATTTGTAGCTAGTTTTCTTAATTATAAATATTATTATTCGGCAATTCAACTATAGGAATTGGATTAAATTTAAATCAAGATTGATCAGTTTAAACTAAACCTTTGGTTGGATAATATGGACTGAATAATGCATTATCCACTGACACTTTTGAAGCTCAATTCGCTAAAATCTCCCAACTTTTCTGAGGATCAAATAACTTTGTTACTATCAGTGCACGTAAATGATCGCCGTTTTTTTTTTATTTTGTTGCACTTTGTTGAAAAGCATATCCGTTGCCTCTAGAACACTTTGTAAATAAACTTCTCGATATTTTTAGTAAACGATAACATGTGGCGTTCATGTTACAATGCCTGGCAAAAACGACTATTAATGTGACTATTAATGACATTGTGATTAACTTTAGAACATATAAGATCTTTCTAATCGAAATTTCGCTTGCTCCTTACACGAAAAAAAAAATGAACAATTTTATTTTATAACTTAATAATATAAAACTTTTTGACATTACAGCCTATATCCCTAAATCCCCAAATCTTCAAAATGAAAAAAAGGGAAAAAGTATTAATCTGAACCAAAGTTACAGCCTATCAAAGTTACAGTGAGTCTTCCAGATTCATGATGTGTGTTTTCAAAAGTATATGTTCTACAAGGATTAAATAAGGATAATCGAGCGCCGTATATTCGACTCATATTTAAATGCTTCATGAATGGCAAAGTGTATTAACGAGCCGAGCGACAAAAATAACTCGTCTTGCGATCCTTCCGACTCCGTTCGTAAGCTTTCAAGCAATTTAACGGTACGTCTAATTTAATTTGTGTGTTTACATGTCCATGGACTTAGCCGAGCAAGGGAGATCGATACTGGTGGACCACGCGCTTAGGCTGGAATGATTTGTTGGCTAACTGCCATCGTCGTAAATTCTATTTTCACAGATACACGCGGCCAGATGCGTGGCGTGATCGTTTCGACTATAAGATTCGCAAACTGGGTTATCAGGTGGAAAGGATCGAAAATAAGAATGCTTCCTGTGAATTCCTTATGGAATTCTTCATTTTGAAAGAGATTTTTTTTAATCCGCGTATCCGCTGACTTGATTCCAACCTGCAATTTTGCGCAAAGAGACGCGTATACGTAATTTGCAGAAGAAAAGCTAGAAATATCAGACAAGAGACAGTTGAAACAGCAATGTTTTTCGAAATAACACGAAAACTTTTGTGTGTGTGTGTGTGTGTGTGTGTGTGTGTGTGTGTGTGTGTGTGTATTTATGACATTCTATGTAATTCAGATTTATATTTTTGAAACGTGCATGTATAACAATCAAAGCGTAAGCGCAGTGAATACAAAGTCACTTAATTTAATATGTCGGATAATGAACTTATATTCCTAAACTTCTCTCTGATAATATAATAATTAATATGTGGCAGGATAATTTAAATTTTTAACACTTCAGCAATCAAAGGTATTGCGCAGGATTGCGCCATGTTTTTTTATTTTTATTGTCCGCAATTAATCAAAAGTTCAATGACTGGTAATTTAATAATGATCGGATAAAGGGAATTTCAGGGCTTCACGATGATTGCATCAAACGCGATGAGCAAACTCCAGCGCTACGGTCTATTAGTCGGTTCTTGCATGATCTTATTCGGATACGCGTCGGTAGTTGTACGGATACAGGATGTCAGTTAGAGATAGATTCGTGTCGAAAGTCGTGAATCGTTAATGCGTAGGAGTTGGCCGGACTCCAGATAACATGCGAAAAGCCATAGTGCTTTGGTACACGACGAAATGAAAATTATCGAACGCTTGGAAACACGAATAGAATATGTAATAACAACATGTATCACACGATGGATATACTCCGAAAAATTCACTGTATTTTAGATACTTTTAGATACTGAAAATGTTTAAAATTTCTTCTCTACAGAAATACAAATAATATACTTGAATTTCTTTTACAATCGTTATGACGATTTCTTAACTGTTTGAAAGCTTGCAAAATAAATTTAATGAATAGATTTTTTTTTATTACTTTTATGCGTTTTATATTTTTATTAATATTTTTATTAATGTTATTGTTATTATATATTATGTCATGTAACATGATGCCATTTGGTTGTTTTCATAATGGTTGTTGATTCATTCCACAAAGATGGCACATCATATTTCGCATTGATATACAATTTTTTTCTTTCAACATTTTGTTAGGTTTTGAAAGAGTGCTTTTTATCGATTAAAATTTATGTTGTGCCATCCACGACTTCAATAAGCTCCAAATAATTGGCTCGTTGCCAGGGTTGCGAAAAGCGATCAGTCTCTTACCAATCAACAATGGCGAGAGCTATCAATCGCGTTTCTGACCTTCGCGGTAGATCGCGTAAAATGGTTTCATCGAAGACTTACGATTAGTTTCTTTCTGCAGAAAAGCTCTCTACCACCTGCTGATCTCAATAGAATGGAAATTGAATCGATTTGTTCTGACGTAGATATATAGGGACTGGGACAAACGTGAATAGTTGTAGAGGCGTAAAATTGGACGCGAAAATATCGATTCGATGGTAACTGAGAAATAGAAATTAGGACAGAGATCATTTTCGTCCCGCATATCAAATTCGAAAAGAAATATTTATTAACTCAAAGCGTCAATTTGCGTTTCTCTCAAAATAAATACATGAAACCACAAACACACACTCACATACATGACGATTACGTAATGCGGTCGCTTTTTTTTCACAGATTGTATATATCGTGCTATATTTACTTCAGCCTGGCGTCATTATTTCGCTTAGCATAAAGTCATTTTTATTGTATATATCCTATATTTGTATAATTTAAAGTAAAATAAAAAATATTGTTATTTAAGAAATGACTTTTTAAAATATTAAAAATATACTGAGTATATACGAAGATTTTTTAAAAGATAATATGTTTTAGAAATAATAGAATCTATAAAATATATGTGAAGTATATATATATGAATATATGTTTTCTTGTGTATCAAGACTTCAAATTTATCATCGGTATTTGTTTCTGTTTCAGATCTAGTGTGGTTCGGACATTGACGTATTTCATTCTTGTAACTTGTCAAAAACATCAATCATGGAGACGCAAACTGAGGTAAGTCTTTATACTCTTTGTAAAATTTAAATTCAAAATTTTGAAACTCTGATTTTAAGGTGCACACTTAAATTATTTTACTTCTTGCCTGCATGAAAATGTGCAAATTATCAGATTTTATCAAGCAAGACAGAAATGATGTGCATTTATTTTATGCAAACAACTTTCATCGTATTTCTAAAGTCCTGCATTTTTCTCAAAATGAACATGAAAGCTTGTTATGGAAAATTTAATATGATTTTCTACTATCGTGATTGCATGGCTGAAATTTACACGAAATAACGTATCCAGATACATGCATTTGCTAGAAGTTTTAATGAGCCTCAAAATTTTTTATTTATAAGAAAAATTCGATAATTATCGTTCCATTTTAACTTATAAGAGTAACTTTATATAAGAGATATATTTATATAGAATACTTGGAGAATAATTTAAAAATTTTTAAATTTATAATGCATGCAAAGATAATAAAAATTTTAGTTAATACACTTAAGAGTCAACACCTTTTCATATACAAGACGTTTTATGTTTCAGCATTTTAAACAGTTTAAAGCATTTTTTTGTTCTCGCGGTTCTATCGTAAATAAAGCACTGAAACTTTGATGTCACTCATAATCTTCCGTTATTTCACTTTAAATTTCTAAAACGTTTGTATAACAACCTACATTATATAAACTCAGAATAAAATGTTCTAAAATAGAATGATTTAAAGAGTATGATAATATTTAAAAGTATCTAAGGATAGATATTTTTTTTACAAATTTTTCAAATCTTTATGTCAGATTCTATTGATGCAATTTTACAATAAAATGTGTAATAATCATGAAACGCATGTGGATATACTTTTTTTGGGTTTGATGTTTCTAGAATTAAATTGTTGATAAATTTAATATAATCTAGAAAAGAAAATTCTAAACTGGCTGAAAAATCTCTCAGGTTTGCACGTGAATATACTTTTTTGAAGTTAATATTTCTAGAATTGTCGATAAATATAATACAATTGAAAGAAGAAAATTCTAAATTGATTGAAAAATCTCTTTGGTTTTTAAAAAATTATACCTTTGGTATTTAAAAATTATAATAATTATGGTTTTTAAATTATATATTAAAATTATAATTATAGTTGAACTCGTTCTGATTCTTTTTTGATTCTTTTTATTAATATTTCATCGTTTTGTCAATATAATGAAGCTGGAAATAATCCATTATGTCAATGTACTCCATCGTATCAAATCGGCTTTCAGACGTGGTCGATTAACCGATATTCCCCTTTCCTCCTCCTTCTATCATTCAGTAGGGAATCCTCTCGCGAGCCCTCGAATCGAAGGTAGTCATCAATCAGCAACTCAACAATGTGAGATCTTGAAAACGATCGACAAGAAGGAGGACGTGAAGATAGATCTGACATTTCCTTGAACGACAACGGAAGTCGAGCTATCAGTTGCGTTAAACTTGTCGGTACATTAACATTATCTCTTTTTCGCAAAAGTACTACTCTATTACATAAATATTTATTTATACTACGAATTGTCATTTCTTATGCAAATTATATAATGACGCAAATATTATACTGAAGGATTGCTCGCAAAAAGTAGTACGACCGTGAACCGCCACTACGCTATAATATTAGTAATTGCACTTTAACATTGCGTGGACTTTGCCGCGTTGGAAACATCCATTAGATCATTTATTATAAAAACAACCGTTTATCCATTCTTATTTTTTTTTTCTAAATTATGAGACAACTTATGGACAATTTCATAAAGCTAGATCTATCTGTTTATGAAAATAAATGACATTTGATGCATCTGAATTAGAAAAATAGAATTTATTTCCGTATCTTTATTTCTTGGATAATCTATTTAAGTGCTATTTTAAGTGAAAATTTTTAACATTTAGATAATAAAATTTATTTTTAAGTATTTTGATATAATTTTATATAATATTAATGAAAATTACTTATTTATCGTGCTTAAAATAATAGATATTTTTCATTTTTCCAACAAAAATTGTTTCTGAAATAATTTGATTGAAATGTGTCTCAAGATTAACCAATTTGAAATTTTTCATGCTAGAGATGAAAAACATCTCGGATTATTAAAAAGTTAAAGTTTAATAAATTTATTAATTTAGTGAAATTTTTTGGGTTGATTATTTCTAAATATTTTTAAATTACAATGCTATCTGAATCCGAACTTTAATTAATTTATCGTGCAATACTGTCTATTATTCATTTATATAAAAAGAGTTTAGTTTAAAGCATATACTGACGGACTTTAAATTGGAATTTTATTCATTTATAAACTGAATAATGCAAGCGGAAAACAATAAATCACGGTTATGTATCAGTAGATGGTATATGTCGTACTTTCCTCATTAAAACAAGAGATTTTACGAAAGTACTTAATAGAAAATTTATCTCGTTTATTGTAGTATGTTTTCGTTATCCTACATAAACGGCAAATCTAAAATTTAATATTATATATCATTTATGCACAGAAGAAAATGCCTTAGTATTATATGATTTTATGTTTATTCGACTAATATGCTATTTTTATAATTTATCGTTTGTTCATTTCTTCTGAGCAGTAGTATTTATGCGTTTTCTAGCGTGAAATTTAAAAGAAACGCAGCTATTTTATGAAAGCTACATTACTGCGGCTTGATGGCAACTTTACGGGCGTGTCCTATATACATACATATACATATATATATCTTTATTATTACGCGCATCACTGCTAAAAGCAACGGTCAATTTTTAGATAGTAGTAGTATTTGCTAGTGTAGCGTGCACATAGCATTATATTGTGAATTACCTATAAACTAGATAGCGTTGACGTAAGATAAGCGCGTGATCTCTTAGAGTACATATTCTTCCACGTGCTGCAACTAACGATAATTCTTATTTACTACACATATAAAAATTCTTATACTACTGACTTCTTAAGAGCAATTTATTTTTGATACTCGCTATTTATTTCGAGGCACAACAATACAAAGACTTTTTTTACCAGTTAGTGTTAATTTTGAAGCTCGCAACTCTTTGAAATTGATTAGCTTGTAATGTTGAGATCGATATTATCGGGAGATAAAAATTAAGCAAAAATATCTTGTGCTAAATATACGATTAGAAGACGAATGACTGACAAAAGTCACTTGTTAGGCACGGTTATTTGATATTCATTCAAAAACTCAGAATGGATCAACTATATTTAACGTGTCATGTGGTGAAGAAATATGGGTTAAAGTTCTTTTTTAAAAAAAAAAAAACGTAATTGCCTCGACATTGAGTTAGCGAAACGACTGTACTAGTGTTAAAATAGAAAAGCCCGCTCCATAATTGAACATCGAAATCTTGTTATTTTCGGTTTTGATCTCACTCAATTTTATTTTCGTTTTACTTCGGTTTTTCAATTACCATTCTCTTCCCCCCACCATCCGTACATATAGCGCATTTCAATCACCAAAAATGCGGACAATGATGTTTTCTATTGTAATTTTATTTTTTTATTGTAATTTCATTTTCTATTGTAACAAAAGATATGTAAAATGTGGCACGCGAGGATTGTGCATGCTCGATCTCTTTTAGAACTCAGTTCGTTAATAATAATGCTTTTATAAATTGGTTGAAAATCTCCAATAAAACGCTTTTAATTGCTGTGTGAAAATACTTTTGTATTCAATTGTTTTTCAGTCACTTACATTAAAACCATTAACGCGCACTTATATCTTGTTTTACTTTGTATCAATTTTAAAGTGAGCTGGGTTTTTACATCACATGAATATCTTGTTTCACTCAGGTGGTGTGCAATTACTGCCATAAAAATATCTGTGATCTAGGTATATACACGTGCTTTTTTAGTGTGGCGTGAAATTTCAGTGAAATGTTAATGCATACGAATCTTCTGGCACATGGATGTGTTTAATTGAATGTTAATTGACGGTTCGCTATTTACCGCTCTGTTTGATTTAGGAGAACCATGTCACATTTATGAGATATGGGAATCGTCGACTTTTCCCGAATAATTATCGATATTTGCTGTTCGTATTTATTGAACGTAGTTTGGAAATGGTTTACGGACAGTTTATAATCACAAACGCAGTGATAGAAGAAAAATTACATTAGAAATATATGTTTCCGGCAGAGATTTAACGTTCTGTTTTCACAGAAAATATTTGATATTTTTATAGCGAACTGAATTTTTCATTATATTTTTTTATTAAAATA
>Ga0157364_1006473_pt1 | contig 12040 bp, 7 predicted proteins | sample AttsexASBM2_FD_111476 | JGI IMG/M metagenome (GOLD analysis project Ga0157364, IMG submission 111476) | Fungus gardens microbial communities from leaf cutter ant in Ribeirão Preto, State of São Paulo, Brazil - Atta sexdens ASBM2 | ecosystem: Host-associated > Fungi > Mycelium > Unclassified ...
TACCGACCATAGATTTAGTTCAGAGACCAGATCGTATACGATGAATAGGTTATTTGCGTGGAGTTGTAGCGATTTATTCAACAGTTTCGAAAGTATTTGAAATACTAGATAAAAACTTTAAAAGATATTTTTTTAGTTTCCCATTTTTCGAGTACAAGTTTCAATCTCTTTTGTTCGAATTTAATTTCGAATGTTACAATGGTACAAACACGCAAGAATATTTATTCAAGAAATTTTTAAACAAAATGAAAGTTTTTTTTGGTTCGAATATGTTCAAACATTGATAAAAAGTTCAAAAATCAAAATGATGATAAATTAAATTGGACATATCAAAACTCAAATCGACATTTGCCAGATTCGCAGATTTGCTAAAAAATCGAGAAACACTTCGTGTTTAAAAAATAAATTAAATTTTACAGCGATTAAATTTTTCACGCGATTAAATGATTAAAAATACGGATGGAAATCATTATGTCATTGGTGTTCTGATATTTAATTTAAAAGACAATGTTATAAAACGTTAAGTAATGCCGCATTTTACTTCTCCGATACTTGTCAACGTCGTGATTCAATTTTCGTTGTATATAAAGATATAATTCTATTTTTGTCATGAAACGTGCCAAGATTGCGCACAATATTTCGGATAGAATCGTTTAATGGCCCGACGACGATGACGACGATGACGAGGACGACGAGGCCTTGTTCTCGAATCTCACGGGGACTACGCTGCGCAGCCGAGCTCTCGCATGTCAACTCTGACACGTCCTGTTCAATTACTAGCCACATAAACATAATGTAAATTTAGCCTGGGTCTATGTATAGAACACAATGCCGATATATAGCTCATGTTTAATGCAAGAGAGCCGGAGAGCGCGCAACATTACAATGCGATATTACAGCATCCATGGAGCGCCGTGCTGCCACGGTTTCCGCCCAGATTTTCGCGATCAACCGACCGTTCATTTTGAGCTCTTTCCCCGTTCTTAAATCTCTCGATCGACTCTGATATTAGCTTGTAAAATCTACGTAAATATTTCTAAACCTTTATTTAAATTTTAAAATGCACAGAGATGTTTAGAGACATAGAGACTCTTTATATGATTTCATTGTATCGATTTATATACATAATATACGCGTTAAAATTTTTCACGAATACTGTTATACCGTTTTATAGAAATTTTGAGAGAATACATTCAAAATTGATATTTTACTTCAACTTTATCTATTCAAAATGATGGAAATGGATGCGCCAAATGGCTTGATAAATTTTTTAAAACATTTTCAAAAAATATAATTGTTCTCATATCGACGTACCATTCTCATAATACAGATATTGTGTTTTGCTTTTCATTGTGAAAATTCTTGTGGTCTAAGTAAATCAAAGAAATTCGAAATTGAAGAAGAGAATAAAGTGCGTCTTATATGACTATTTTGTCCAAACAGCGCGAATGGCAGCGTCGAAATTTATTGCGCGTACAAGTATACGAATATTTTAATGTATACTCTGATGTATTTTAATGTATATTTTAATGTATATATTTTACATACTATGGATTACATACTACGGAAAGGATGATGCGCTGCGTTGCATTATTGGCCGCGGGTGCGTTGAACTTGAAACGCGTAGACCAGTGTATTTATACTTGGACGTCGCGAAGCGACGCGACGCGCCGGTGCGGAATTTGATGCGTCGTTAAACTTGAGGATGAAGAGACGCGAGCGGACATAACCACTGTCAAGCAGCCGCTTCCGGTTGTACTTTTAGTTCGAATTAACTTTGAACTTCCTCCACTGTGGATTCTCCGCGATAACGAACGACATGTAAATAAGCTGGCGATTAGATATGCAAATTCCAGGTTTCTCTCACGTGTGGAAAGCATGTCGCGTTGATCGAAATCGATAAACGATATGCATTCGATAGACGATAAATTAGCATTAAGTAGACACGATAAAGCTTTTACAGGCTAGACCTCGATTTTTTTCGATTAAACTTACAGATCTTTATTTTTCTGTTATTTTTATACATTAACGCATATTAACTTGCGACATTAAAGTGTTGTATCTATAAAGTATGAAATTTTACTTATAATTTTAAATTAAGGAAATCAAGAGACACCGTTAATCTATCGCTTAAGCAAAGTGCAAAATTATTACTCGATCAGCAGTTTTTATAATGAATATGTGTGTACATAGACTATCTGATTATTATTTCTTAACGGTTCCTGTTATTACCTCTATGTTGTTAGAGATATGCAACACACGCACCATGCATAATCTTGGCAATAAAGCTATTAGTCGCAATTGATAAATTATACTGCGGAATGTTCATGTGAATTATCAGATATTGATTAAGATATTCAATATAAAATATTCTTTCCTGGCTCGCTTCCGCTGGATTCCAATGGATTACACAATCTCAAGATCATTAATACGTAAATAGATGTGCAAAGTGGCGGAATCATTACATCTTAAGATAACACACTGAGTAAATATAATAATATACACGATCCAATATTAACGTTAGTAATAGACGTTGGCCTAACTATTTTTCTTCCCACTTATAAATACAACAAATTTCTACGGTACTATAGTTTACCACAAATTTGTCCTGTAATTAATTAATTAGTAGGCCATCGTTAATTGGTTGATTAAATACCTACTCGCCGAGAACTGGATTGATAGCGACACGAATGACCGAGCGCATTAACATCGCCGGAAATTGTTGTGTGTTATCATTTCGCTGCGGCAAATGTATATACACATATAATTCATGTCTATATTCTACTTTTGTGTATATACATTGCTGATTACCCACATAACGTAGCTGATTAACAATTGCTGGCTCGAAAACAAATTTCTGTTGCGAGAATATTATGAGACACTAATTGTTATGGAAAATTTCTCATTTTTGAAATTTATATATCACATATTTTGTATAGAAATATTATAGTTCTGTAGATATTCCAAATATTAATATATTAAATAGTATTTAATATCTGAAAATAAATTCAAATAATAATACATTTGAATAATACATTTATATATTATATATGTATAATTGAATAATACATTTGTTAATCATTCAGTGTTAATCAATCATTGCGTAGGAAATATCTTTAAAAATTACCTTTTTCTAATTTTGGGGAGGAAAAATTGTTTAATGAATCGCATATAGCTTATGTGTGAGTGAATTTGGGAAGTTTCTTTGACATGTCACATCTATAATTATCTATAATTCTAAGACGTGTCATAGATCTATAATCATAGATTTAATTCAATCTATGCTCATTCTAACATTCGAAGATAACTTGATATTGAGTAATCAATTCTCAGAACTTTCGATTCAGCGAACAAAGATGAGTGAGCTCGCATGCAACACTGAATATGTATTTACTTTTAAACGGAACGCAAATTGTGCTGTGCCATCTTAACGCATTATCCAAAGTAGTTTGGAAGATAATCCGATGGCTATAATTCAAAAGGTGGTATTTGAATTTCCACAACTGGCCCGGATACGTATATGCATTCGTTCATTCATTGTGACCTGGCCGGAATAAGTGTGTTACATGCTTGTGAACGCACAGTGATATTGCACTGTGTGTCTGATACACGTGCGTGCGTGCGTGTGCGTGTGTGTGTGTGTGTTTTTGCACGTGTGAATCCATATGTGTATGCGTAATGCGCGAATGCACCTCCATGCGCATACAACTGCCGTTGGCTATATTCTCTGATTGGGCCTGGACAGGCTCCCTCTTGCCTTGCTTCCTGCTTTGCATACCTAACTACGGAGGAGAATTCCTCGGTAGGACGACTCGGATTGCTCGGTTCGGCTTAATTTCGAGCTTAAACCGGGATATCTCGCGATTGCAACCATCCGTTCTCCCTCCTCCTTGCCTTCTTGAGGGTGCTGCGCTTCACTCTCCATTCCGGTCTGACCCGTCAACGTCCGAGAGAATGAAATTTATTCCTATATTTTTATTTTCATGTGCAAGTTTTTTAGCAGCTGCGAGAAACGACTAAAATATACACTTTTGACATTTTTAATAAGCATTAATATGTAATTGTATAATATCCAAATGCTCACATTTAAATCCATCTATTTGTAGATGGACGTATCTCTATATATATATATACATGCCGTGATTTCTCTATGCACATAATATACATGTTTATAATATTGATAAAGGAGGTAGAGAAGAAATTTTCTAATACCTATCATGATTCATTAAAATTAGCACAATGCCCATTACTGTGAGTTTCTATGATGTTTGTCAGTTTTCGTTTTTCAGACGTCTGGTAAAACTGTTTAGAACTTCTTCGTGATAGATGGTCATCACAAATTATTTACACAAAATAGTTCCCAACAGTTCTGTACTTCAAAAGAATGTTTTGCCTCGCTTCATTCTCGAGATAAAACTTCTCTGTTCATAATAAATGATGGGCGTCTATCAACTCCAGGAAAAGACTTTTTAATATATGTCAATATTTGTTTTGTTGCCAGCAGTTGAGAAATTACAGCAGCAGAACTCATAATGTTAAATTTTCCATTTATCTACATTGAAAGAACTTTCGCGACGTACTTATATGGAGATTCAAAAGAAATACATTTTTATGGAAATGCCACGACCATTTTTGTCTTGATATAATGAATTCTCCCTGTCCATCTCAAAAGCCTAGTTTTTTCCCTAGTCTTGATATAATGAATTAATCTGTAACTGTTTGATTAAATAAAATTTCGTGACAATAAGATTATATGATCATTGATGAAAATAAAAAAAATTGAAAAATAAGATTTGTGTTTCATGTTTTATTTATATAAATTTTTTTACTTATTTATTTTGTGTAATTTTTCAATTATATTTTACGAAAGAATTAGATAAGAATTAATTACATTGTAAAATATTACTTAATGAAAAATACAAATTTTCTACCTATGTCTATTTTATTTTTCAACTTAAACGATTTCGATTTTAAAAGATATAAAAATTTTTAGAGCTCGTACATTTTTTTAATTCAAAGCTTTGAATAAAATTATGAGAACGATCGTTTGTACGGCTAAGCGTCGATGGCTCTCATATAGATTTTCCAATAAAATGAATAAAAAACTATTCGAAAAAACATTTCGCTTTGCCTCATTTGCATTTTTGGGGATGATTTTGGACTATCGGGGGCGCTCGGAGCCGACAGATAGGAACTCAAATTAATATAAGACCGCGATGAATTCCGGGCGGTATCGGCGACCAAAAAGAAAGTGTCGTCCGTAATTACCAGATAGCCGATAATTAAAGCGCGACGAAGGATAGGGCAGACGGAAGGGAGGAAGGCGGGAAGGCAGTGGCGAGAACGTGGAATTTAAAAGTTAAATTGTGTTTCGCTCATGAATTATGCATTTGCGTCGCGAACTCCCCTGATTCGCTAAAACTTTGATCTTCCGGGTGCATCATATCGGTCACATAACCGTTAACATGATGCACTTTTAATTGACAAATACTACCGCAAACATTTTTCTCTAGTGTTCGAGGCTTTCGTCAACCGATCAATTCATTCATTTTCGTGCGATAAATCTGCGGATTGATATGTATAAATGTGCACATTATCAATTCGTTCGTCGATAATGTAAAAACATTTTGAATGGAGCGTAAGGAAAAGAATCTCGTCGCCGAGTCTTGAGAGGCTGATTCACTCAAACGTGACAATTTTATTAACGCAGTTCGTGTAGATCGAAAGGGGAAGCTATAAGTTGGCAATTATTTAAATTCAGGTTAACAAGAACAAACAGAAGTATTAATGAATATACATCTTGCAATTAATTAAGCCTTACCAGCTACTGGAAGCAATCGGGATTTCCTCGATAACTGTGTTTATGTACAATTTGTAACAAGATGAATTTCTGAAAAAACTTGTAGTGATTACATTAACATACACGTACCAAAGCAATGACTAGCCAGGATATATAATATAATGTTCCATTAAATTATGCAAATAGATATACGAGCCATGAAAATTCCGATTTTATAAGAGAGACCGGAGAGATTACCGGCCATGATAAACTTATTGAACGGATACATTTAAATTAAGTAAAACTATGTACAACAGATAATTTTTGCACTTAATTAAATGGAATAAGACAAAGTCTGTCCTGAAACTTTTGAAAAACAAAATCAACTTTATTATATGAATTTTGTAGATATTGAATGTTAGTAATTTAATCAAATACTGAAATTATAATAATGGATTAACTATTCGTGCACAATTAACTATTCTGAATAGCGTAAACTGCTTATATAGATATATAAAGGTATATATAATCGATGGTGTATTTGAATTATATTAAAATAGATTCCCTACGATGCTGCGTTATATAAGGATTCATTACAAAATTATTGTCTTTACTTTGTCAAAGTCGAAATTAAATCTTGGATATATACCTGATTATTCAACTGTGTGACATAAAAATTTCTATAATTTTATTTTTAACAGATTCGTCAATGAATTTAGGAAAAAAAAATATTTCCTTAATAAACATTAAATATGTGAAACATTTTATGCCACATCTCTTCAAACTTTAAAATTTAATGATCAAATAATATTAATTTAAATAAAGTTTTTTTCTGGACAAATAAATACACCACAATCAATTTAACTGTCAACATTAACAGTTATATTAATAATATTCATAATCAAGAGATTAAAAGGTACCTCTCAAAAAAGTAACTGATTAATAAAGTGAAATTAATGGTTATTATATACATTGCGTAAGTCAATTAATATTTTACAACTTGTACTGCCAGTTATACATTATTATATCATCATATTATTTTATGTCATCGACATACAAGTTACTTGCTTTACAGTTATGCAATCAGAGTTCTGCTGTTACGTAGACGACGTATTGACGTAGACAATATTGTGTAGATGTATCGTGAATTCCATCCGATTGGTATGCATACGCGTCGCGCTCCGTTCGAGAATCAAACTGCGGCGGAATCACATCTCATTTGAGAATATTTCGTACATCGATGTTAAAGAGATGGATAGATCAAGCGTTTATTAATATTTTAGGGCAAACCCTCTAAGAATTAGAGAAAAAGAAACAAGCGAAAAAATAATAAAGAAAATAGAAGAATAATATAGATTGTAACGAGTGTAAATCGCGTTATATAATCGAATAAATGTCGTTTGATTAGAATAAGTATTAAAATATCGTGTCGCTAGAAACAATTAAAGCGTGTCTTTAGTTTCCGATTCGATTCTCTTTCGTTCCCATAATTTTCGATGAACTAACGTTATATCTTGAATCTGCGCGAACGAGATTAGATTGTTTCAAGATATAAAAATATAAAAGAAAAGAATAATAATTAAAGAGAGAAAAAGAGAGAGCAGTTTCACATAAAAAATTTAAGAATTAGAAAAATACGATTATTAATAAAAAAGATGTCTTTATTTAAGCTTAAATAGTCATTCCATCAAATAAAGAAGAAATTGTGCAGTAAAAATCGAATAATTCTAAAAAATTTTGACTAGGGTTTAATTTAATTTAAAAGATTTGAGACAAAATTTTTAAATATTATTTTAAGAATCGTCGATCAGTATTTTGGCTCTGTAATCATTTCAATTTTTTTCTTTTTTATAGATACAGAATATTTATAATTTTATATATTTATATATTTTATAATACAGAATATTGAAATATAGAAAGATATAATATATAGATATATAATACAGAATGTTGAAAATACAATAGAAATAATTCTAAAAATGATACAAATAATAACAAAATAATTTTTCATAATCAAAAACAAGAATAATTATAGGAAATTAATAAATAATAAATAGGAAATTAATAAATTGGCATTTTCAGCAGTTAGTACTAGAACACTTTAGGTGGTTTTAATATTCCAAAATACATATATTGATTCTGTGCAAATAAAATCGGAATCGAAGCAAAAACAAGTCAATAATTATTTTTGTGAAAAAATGGTTCCGGAAATACGGATACACTGTTCCTTCGGAGATGATGTCGCCGCAGAGTTCATTTTCGCACGACGTTCTTGAGCGCAGTTGTGGAATATTCAGCCGTGCTCGAATATCGGACCTCTCTCACGCGAACGGGATGCAAATCGTAAAACCGCTTATGAGACCGAGGGTGTAATGCCGCCGCAAAAGAGAAGAAAACGAGGCGTGACGGTGAAGAGAGGATCGGGATGGGAAACGAGGGATCGCACGGGGAGGTCGACGCGATTCCGCCCACGAAAGGATGCATTAAACCTCGACAAGCGTGCGCGCGAGGGTCGTGAAAGCGCGATTTACACCTCTCCGTCGATCGACCGCCCGCACCTGAGCACCTGAGAAGCGATGAATCGAATACGATTATCGATGCATCGCGAATACACCCATTGCGCTGTGTCGCCCGATAATAAATTCTCGACCTTCTCTCGGATTAAGAGCAGCGAAGAGGAGACGAGATCTCGTCTCCTCGTCCTCCTTGGCAATGCTTATAAACGATTCCTCCGGTGAGGAACCTGCTGTAGAGCGAAGCTCTTTTTAGTTCGAGAACGTATATACACGAGTCAGTGCTTCGTAAGGTTTGCATTAAACTCGAGGAGTGTATTCTTTGATGAAGTTGCTCGACGAATTTTCTCCGCTGAATATTTGATCGCGTCTTTTCGCCTGACTCCTGAATTTTCGACACTAAATAGCGTTTTTATACTCTTTCATTATCTTTTTTTTGTGGGATATATACTATTACATTCAGAAAAATGGTCTCTGGTTGGGTTAAATAGTAATTCTGGTGGAAAATGAACGAATTTTCTGGTTAAATCTATTAGAATTCCAGTTAGCGATAACTAGAATTTTAATTGATATAATTATTTTGATAAAAATAAAAATTCTAATAAATTTTACCAGAAATATTGTATCAGAATTCCAATTATCTCAATTAGAATTCTAATAAATTTAACCAGAAAATTCTGATTCATCCATTTTCAATCAAAAATTTTTTTTTAGTGTAATGGTGAATAAATTAATTTGTATTCATTGTTGATACAAAAAAAAATTTATAAGATTTGAGAAAATAAATAGGTAATAAGATTTTCTTATTTAATTAGAAGGACTTAGTTCTCAGAAGGACTTATTTCCAACCACTTGTAACTAGAAAGTTATCAGCGTTTCGATATTCAATTTGAAATGAAGTCGAGACTTCTCAAGGAAACTCGTATATCTATATAATGATGTCCTTTTGTAAAACGAGACGTTATTAGCTGAAGGGTCTCCACGTTTCTCAATAATACCGGAGAATGCAACTTTTATGAGATAGTTGTATTACGTTCTTTATCAAACACAAATTGACACATGCGCAATACAAAGTTGAACCGCCGATTAAATAGACGTCCCGGAAATGGGAGCTATTTCCGATATCGAAAAAGACATGAGCTCGAGATTTCGGTGGCATTAGACGCGACACGAGCGTCGATTGGCCGGGAACGCATCTGAGGATCGTCTTTACTACAAGGTAGCTCGTTTCCGAACGTCTTTTCTTGGTGCTCGCCAATAAACGGTTCGGTTGCTTCCTCCAGGGCGCAAAGTCGTTCCGACAAATGGAACCTCTCATAGAGAAAATTGCAATGGCAATCATAAAGCAATACGAAGGAAAAATTGAGCCTCGTAACGCTGTCGTCATTCTTGTAAAACTCTTGTTAAGACCAAATACTTTAATACTCTGTTTCGCAGTCGTCGTATATGTTCGGTAATACTATATCGATATCAATTGACAGAAGAAAAAAGAAATAAAAAAAAACTTCCATTTATATAAATTTTAATTATCTGAAACTATTTATAAAAAAAATTATTTATAAAAAAAAGCCGTATAAAACATTTTTTTAATTTTATGTACGTATAAATATGATATAGAAAAATTAATTTAATTTGTTTTCCAGTATAATTGAAAAATCAATAATTGAAAAATGTAACAAATTTATATCGTTTAATATTTTCTTTTATCTTTTTACGGACGTAAGTAAATTATGTAAACTTTCCTTACAAGAGAATGTTCGTTAAAGATAAAAGAATTCTCATTTAAGTTTTCTTTTGTGTTGCATAAGAGCTAATTGTAAAGAAACTTTCGATAGCATTTAATATTATATGGACTTATCTATCTCTCTCAATCTATCATAATATCACGGCACAGCGAGGGGGATATAAATCAAAGTTTTCGCATTCGCTCGCTGCCGCAAGGAAACTTTAAGTTTCGTGCTTAATTTAAGTTTGCATATTACACCCAACAACAAAATATCAATTAATTCTTGCGAAGCTCGTAGTCCGTTCGCAAATATTACCTCTCTTATCAACTCATCGAGATGTATCATAAATCACGAATTTCGTCTACGCGCATCTAGCCTCATGTGTACCTAACATATTAAAAATAAATTCCATCTCTTTCTCTCTAACAATTACTCGCTGCCCGTCTATCTTATGAAAATCACGTAGTGAATTTCGTATATTAATTAATCTTCGCTCGATCAACAAATTTTTTTTTCTCTAAAAGAGAATTGCATAAACACGAAACAAATAACATTTCATCGATAACCGTTGTTTCTTTTTATTTTAGTAATTTTAAAATCGTTAATCATGCAGTTTTTAAATTTAATAATTCTAAAATCTGTAAACAATTATGTACATACAGTTTACACGATTTTACTTTTCCGCTCGAGCGAAAAATAATCTCGCGCGTGTTAAAAATTCCGAGTGTCGGCTCCTTAAAGTAGCTTTTCGATCCGTATATAACCGGTTCAAGGATATCGATCTTGGATTTATTTCCGCAAAAAGCAAAAGATTGGTATTCATATCAGGGAATACACTTCGGGGGTAAGCGGCTTTCTGTGTAAGTAAGAATGGAGTAAGGTACTCACGTTAGCGGTGTCGTCGAGTTTCCGCTTCCACGCATCGCTACGTTCGATTAAAGCGTTCCACTGCTCGGAAAGTTTATTCACTTCACGACGAATGCTCCGCGTCAATTCGCGCGCCTGCTCCTCGGCGCTTCTGTAGCCTCTGGAATCACCGTCCAATTCTCTGCCTGCTATAGAAAAAGCAAACAAAAAATAAAACGTTAAACGTTTTCACAGAACAAACCTGCATAGTTCTAGTTTTCATTCCATCTCTAAACTTTTATTATTTCACATATATACTGTTTTATAATCAAATAGAAAATTGTTTCATAATTAAATATCAAAGGATCTCGCACTAATTACGTGAAAAATTAGACCCTGGTGAAATGAAATAGTTCTCATATGTGATATAGCTTATAATGTGAAGTGATGTCACAGACAATGAATAATTCCAATGGCTTCAATAATGGATAATTTAATAATATTTATTAAATTATAAGCTGGACTTTCTTACACGTTCATACGTTACACAGATGTGTAAGAAACACTAAATAATTGTATAATAATTCACACCACAAACGGTGCTGACACATGCGAATTGCGAACATTTGGGACTTTTTAGTTTTCTCTCTCGCACAGATATTGGCTTCACGTTTGGTACATGGGTGACACAGGCAATTCCGTTTCTAGTATACATTTTAAGACAGCCAAAAATATAACGGAGTTTATTAATGCTTGCTTGCGTCTCATATCTCAATCTGCCCCTCTCGATCCTACCCTCTCGTTCGATGTCGCGCGCATCCAAAACTTATCACCGCTCGCGATCGCTCCGCGCCTAATCGTTTTGACATAAAAGTAATATAAAGTACAGAATACAAATAAAATAAAGGACTCTAGAAAACAATACAATTAATAATGAAATAATAGCTAGGAGTCAGCGCGAGAGACGAAAAAGCAACAAAGTCGATATTGAATAAAATTATTTAAAATACAGAATTCAATTTAATCTTACATATGAGCCTCTTAGTTGACAAGTGATATAAGTCGAAAATTAAGAAAAATGCGTTTGTTATAGAAGTAGATAAAAAGGATTAAGAATGTTTGTTTTATCAACTTAATTTACTTTTATTTTGTTTTTATGTTCATAAAAAATAAAA
>Ga0157364_1006474_pt1 | contig 12039 bp, 10 predicted proteins | sample AttsexASBM2_FD_111476 | JGI IMG/M metagenome (GOLD analysis project Ga0157364, IMG submission 111476) | Fungus gardens microbial communities from leaf cutter ant in Ribeirão Preto, State of São Paulo, Brazil - Atta sexdens ASBM2 | ecosystem: Host-associated > Fungi > Mycelium > Unclassified ...
AAATTCAAAATAAGAAAAAAATAAAACAACTAGCCATTTTTACTTATGAGCCTATTTCTAGATCTTTCTATTTTCAATCACATATGTTCCTGTCTTGTTTTGCTATCTGGATGCCTATAAGAACTCCAACTATACTTATAAGCATCCATTCTTCATAGCTAATCTTTTATGAGTTCTATAGTGTTTTTCTATTTCTAAAAACCTTGTATCTAAGATTTAGTTTGTTTAATGACTATCACATCATCAAAGAGGCTTTAAATACTTAGAAACCTTGTAGAAATATGTTCTTTTACAAAAAAAGCATTTTCTAGTATAAAACTGTGGAACTTTAGCAAAATTGTGTCTTTGAGAAAATCTAAGTATATATTATGGGATATAATAATTAAGTATAACCCACCTTTAGAAAAATTTAAGAGAATAGAATGGGATTTCCTATTAGGCACAGTTCACACCAGGGTGGAAGTCTGCAAAATGGACTCAGAGTTATACAGACTTGTAGAATGATCTTGGTTTCAGCTTATATGCTGCACCGTCTGTCTACTGTGTGGTCACAACTTCAGATGGTAGAAAGAAGTCTAAGATGGGAGTGAGTGCTGATTTGGTGTGTCATCATTGAACACCAGAGATTGAGTTCAATAAGAATTATCTTTGTCAATTATCAGACTAGCAAATTACAGTGTAACTACTAGTCTTATATATAAACAGATATTATAGGAGATGCTCGGGGTTTCAGTGGTAAAGCCTCTATTATCTGGAGCAGAGGTTTCAGTGTTGAGACACTGATAGAGGTAACTCCATTATGGAAGACTGAGTCAAATAGGAGTATTTCTACCATGGAAGACAGAATATCTGGATGGTTGCAGCACCACTATAAGATATATTGTGAGAAAGATGGCCACCATGGAAGGTGAGCTTGTATAATTTGGAGATGATATCACCATGGGAATGTAATTTCCGGACAGGTAGACTTGCATATGACATTTTCCAAAGATGACTGCTATTTTATATATCTTACTGTCTATTCTAATCTAACAAAACAGATACTAAGCTAACCATCAGAATGATAGTGTATAAATAGTTAGAAACATGAGCAAGATTATCTAAAATGTTACTTGGAGAAATAGAGTATACTACAATATTAACAAAAGACAACTAGCAACAATCTTGAAGAAGATAGTGTACAAGCACAGGGTTTATTGGTATAGGCTAAGAGAATTCATAGATCTGATGGTGTTCTCCAGTAGTAGGCTAGGACAGAAAAGTCTATAGAAAAGACTATAAAGTTTAATGATAATAAAGAATTAAGTCTTTTTACAAATTTCCTAAGTAAACTTAATAGGACTTTGAAGACTCAGATCTATACATCTATTCATAACCTGTCTTCTATAATAGAGTTATTTCTTTATATATAACTTATCTTCTATAACAATGTTATCTCCTATCAAAACCCTGTGAGTACTCAGTCTTCCATAGCAAAGTTCTCCTATTCTAAACCTCTTTTAGTATTTCACTACTAAAATCTCCACTCAGTATTATACTATGAAATATCTAAGTTCTCATATTATTATATTTATAGCAACACACTTCTTATCAGAACTTACCTAGATAAGTGTTACAATCACTACCTTATACTCTACAGATATTTATCTCATATTTGTTATAACTTGGACATGTATTAGGGTTTGTTTCATCTTTGACTCATATTTACTGTATCTTACATCTTTCTTATGATATATTAGTTAGCATCTCATATAGTAGTAGAAACCTTCTTATGTTCTTCTTATGCTTTCCTCATTGTTTCCTTCAAGAATTCCTTTTTCTTTCTTTATTGTCATTAGATAGATATAATCCTGTATCTTTATACTTTACCAATTGATTATTATCTTCTCTCTTATTCAAGTCTTTACCTAAGCTGCAACCTGAGCCAAGCTTAGGAATATAACATCACCTCCTTAAACTCCATTCTTTCTTCTTAAGTTGCAACCCTACAGCAAACAGATGGTGCAGCACATAAGCTGAAGCCAAGATCATTCACAAAGTCCATAACTCTGTGCTCTTTGTACAAGTTTCCATACTTAGTACAAACTCTAATACAACCTCATAGACTTTTGCCCTCAGGTGTGAACTGCACTTGATAATCTATTAGATCAAGGAGTATTGTTTTATTGGATCTGAGAGAGATATCTGGTACTTCCATAGTAAATATTGAAGAGGTAGAGATTTTGTAATTCAACATTATGATATTATGTCTACAGCATTTTGCCATAAAAGTTCTTATTTTAAAACTAATAACCAGTTGGCTGAGATGGATAAAGATTAGTCCAAGTAACATAGAGTGTGCCAGTCTATTAGTTACAAGCATGTATACAATATTATATTTCCACAAGATGTTATCTATATTAGTGAGTGTAAACAAGATTTTATTTGCAGCTGCTCTGAAGTCTCCTCTCCAAAATAACCAACTATATGTTGTGGTATCTTCACCTCAACCATCTTCAGTCCTAGCTTTTCTGTGATGTTTCTTCTGATCAAATCCATCTAAGCACCAGTATCAATAAGTAGCTCAACATATAGAGCAGAGAAAGAATAAGAGATAGAGATGACATGGAGTTTGGAGCAAGCTCAAGAGAAATGGAGTATGTAAGACTTAATGTACTTAGAGAGTGTTTCATTAATCTTATCTACAGTATTTAGTACTTCTTCAAATACTTGTGTAGATATCCGGAGGAGTTCAATGATCTCTCTTTTGGCTAGAGCAGTGTATTGTGAAGGGCAGTAAATGACAATGGTAGCCACTAAGACAGCTAATTTTATAAGAGTCTAGTATTCTACAACTAGGGGAAATCCAGCAGTGTAGCTAGTACTTATATGTTTAACATCAAAATGTCAGCATTTAAAACAGTCCTGATACTGTCTTAAGAAAACATACTTGTTCTCCATAAGTTTAGGAAGTGTTCTACCACATATTTAATTTGTCATTAGTGTTATGTGGCTGGTGGTAGGTTATTCATTTTAATACTTGAGATGGTCTACAGTTACAGTAACTTCTACAATTTTTTGTAGTCTCTTGCACCATGGTCAAGTACTTGTTACAAGTTTTGACTTGTTGGAGCCAGTAGTAGAGACTCTTATCCTCTGTAAAAGTTTAGGCCTGAAGAGTAGTGGTTGTATTATAAGAAGTCATAAACTTAGATACTAGCTCATTTCCTATGCAAATTTAAAGTTTCTCATCCATATGAGCTTCTAGCTAGATGTATATTGCAGATGCAGTGAGAAAGTGTGTTATTCTATAGAAAGAGATATTAATATTACAGACTTGTATCTGCCATTTTCTAAAAGAAGAGATGGTTCTGGTAGAAGTAAAGAAGGCAGTGATATTAGTTGTGCTTCCATCTAGCTGAGATGATAGCATTGCAAAATTTAGCAGTGAATTCTTTGAAAAAGAGACTATTGTAGTCTTCCTTATTTACTCAGTATTACTGTTAAATTTTAAGTCAATAAAGATGATGCTAGCTTTAATCTGGTTAGTAGCCAGTATATTTCTATAAATGAAAAATGATTCAGAAACCTGGACCTATTATACAATTATTTCAATAATGAAATTCTTAGCTTTAAGAACTAGGATTTTCAAGGAAGCTAATTGTTATGGGATGCTGGAATACTAACAATTTTTCTTTTTCTTTTCTTTTATTTTTCTTTTGGATAATGAAGAAGGCATGTGACACCACAGTCACATGAAATGTCACATGATGTGACATCATAGGCCTAGAATGTAGTAAAAGAATCTGGAAGATAATATCAGGGCACATATATACAACATGGTGGCCTTGAGTAAAAAATGAGGTGGACATGAGGATGTAGCACGGACCATGTGTACTCTGTATATATAGGACTCTAATTTAGCAGAGACTCCTTGTCAAGTTCTCTTGTGAACTTCCCACACTATATCCACTTTAAGAGATTTACTCATTTGTGTTATTATTGGTCTTTGTGACTAGTGGTTGCCACAACACTAATTATATGATAGTAATCTTAAGGTGGGAATTGACTATTTTTATCATTGTTTCAGTAGTTGCAGCTGGTAACAATGGTATTTGTTTAGAAGTAGAAGCACATAGTAATATGGTAGTAATATGTTAGTAGTATACAAAGATAGCAGTAACATTGTAGTAGATAACAACAATGATGGCAGAAATAGCAGGTTTTATAGTACTACTCTTGTTTATATCTAACTATGAATAATAAGAAACTTGAAGATAAGTGGCTATTTATATAAGTATATATAATCTTGATAATACTCAGTATTCCAAAAAAAAAGTTTAAGTTTAAAAGATCTTACTTAACTCAGCTATCTACAACTAGGAGCTATGATGCTTAAGATTAAGACTAAAGAAGCATTATAAAAAGTTTTTAAGTATTATATAACATCTAGCCAAATAGTATGATATAGACACTAAATGAGAAATATTATCTTATCTTGTCTATATTATAGTAATTCTGAGATGTAATCTGCTAGCAAAATATAATATAATCAATTCACCAATAAGATGAATAAAGCAATGTAACTTCAATAGATTTTCTATAATAAGAGTTGTTATCTATCAGAATAGACTAGTTATATTAAAATATCATATACTAATATAATTACATCTATCATCCATTCTAGATAATACTAATTTCATCTGAACTCATTTGTCCTCTTCCAGAACAGATCATACTACATTCCAATCAACAATTATTTTATAGACAAAAGTTCTCTTTATTTTACAATAAATCTCATAGAGTTCTAAATAATGACCTTTATAATGTCTAATAAGCTTAAAGCATATACAGTCTCTTATTATTAGAACATCTCTTTCTATATTTAAGAACAATAGTTACTATATATCATTTCTTAGTTTGATAATTAACTTAAATTAAGTGTTATACTCATCCTTAGTTAATATGTAAACTTCTTCTTCTAAAATTATAACCACATAACAAAGTTAGGCTAGTATTAGAGTGACTAGGTAAAGACTATAAAGTCATAGCAGAGTTTACAACTTTAGGAAAATCCTAAGATAATATTTATTACAATTAAAGACTCAAAGTATTAAGTTAACAAAGGAATCTTGTATAGGATTTACATAAACTCAATAGGGTTTTAAGTACAAAGTATCTTAATATACTAAGCTAGTAGTTTGTGCAATACTATATCTAACCTACTCTAAAAACTATATATTATCTATAAAATCAACATATGGTAAACATACTGTATAATATTATTGTTCTGAAATCTTTTATACTCTTTTTGTTATGAACTTAAGTCTTAAAGCTTAGAACAAAGATCTACTCTTGTATTGAGTGACACAAGAGAACTCAGTAGAGTTCCTACTACAGTCTAGCCCTCCTTATATACCCTAGAGAGTGGTCTGTGCACTCTTTTACTCTAACTTATCCTAAAGTATAACTAAGATCTTTTAGCAAGTTCTACTATGTTCCATGGTCATGTTACTGTGTGACATGGTGTCACGCTTTGTGACTATGTGACGGTTATATGTGACATCACCTTTCCCACCCTATGTTGTGGCAACCACTAGACACAAAGTCCAATAGTAATATGAATGAGTAAAGCTTTCAGTAGGCTATCAATGTAGAGATCACAAGAGAACTCAACAAGGAGTCTCTGCTGAATTGCTACCCTATTTATATAAATTACACATGGTCCGTGCTACTAATAATTAACCCTACCCTAATATCCATGTATTGTCCATAAGTGCACCATATATACACTATAAGATAGCCGTGCAGTTAACATGCTCCTTGACATCATCCTTCTAGTTCGTTCTAGGCCTATGACCTCACATTATGTGATATGTCATGTGACTGCAATCATGTGCCTCTTCATTGTCAAAAAGAAAAAGAAAAAGAAATTCAAAAGAAAAGAAATATAAAATCAAGAAAAATAGATAAAAGAAAAAGAAAAATATTAGTTCTCACACACATCATAATACTCTACTTAAGTTCCTTTCAGAGACTACTACTACTAGATAATAGAAAAATAGAAAAAGATGAAATAAGACTAAGCCCTTGTTCTGAGGTTCTGACACTTTTGTATAATATATAATTGTATAACTGTAATATTTATAACTTGATATATGATATTTTGTGATAATCATACTATACCCTAACCCTAATTTCAAAAAATGAAAATAAATTAATAATAAATTAATAAAATAAGCTAAGTCTATCATCTTTAACTCTGATAATATTGACTAACAATAATATATATACATATATATATAAGTTACTTTCCAAAAAAATTCTAAGAAAATAAGATAAAGTTTTTCAGAAGTAACAGCTACTTTAAGCATTCAAAAGTACATTCTAATTAGGTAGAAACATCAAGTAGAACATCTGGTAACCTAACTACTAAATAATAAAGCTGTATAGTTAGGAATCTTGATAAAATATGACTAAATAGCAGAGATTCATTAGTTAGTTATTAAAGGAAGTAGATTAATAGTTATGAAAAAGTGAGTAAGCATCTACAAGAGTACTACAGTGGTTAAAAGAGTCTGACTATCAAAGTTAAAGATAATCAACTTTATTTATTTTTATTTTCTTTTCATTTATTTTTCTTATTTTTAAACTTAAGATTAGAAGTTAGCATAATGTCACACATGACATGATATGGTGTTACAGATCTGTCATATGTCACATATCACAGTCACAAGACATACTCACACAATTATATATTATATAAAAGAACATAAATATTACAAACTCAAGTCCTTAGTATTGAACAAGTGGATGAATCTTGTATTAAGGTTAACATAAGATAACTTGATAGAGAACTCTGTACACAATGGTCTACCTTATATACTAAATCCACCTGGTCTGTGTTAGCTACTTCTACCCTACCCTAAACAGCCATGTATTAGCCTCAAGGTCAGCATGTGTTGTACTCATTGTATAACATCATTCATCTATGTATCTTATGACCTGTGACTGTGTCATCTGCTGTGACTGAGACATGACAATGCAATCTTTGCCACTTTAACCCTAACCCTGAGTTTTAAAAATAGACAAATGAAAACTAAATCAAAAGGGAACTGAAAAAGGAACTAAAAATGAAAATGAAGATGAAGATGAAAGTGGAAGTGAGTAGAGTCTACCTCTTTCATTCTTGACAATAAAAGTTTCTAGAATAATAGTGTTATACTATATATCAATAGCATGTAATACACATCTCCTTTAGGATAAGCTAGGTTTAGTATAGTATGGATCATTAGCCAAGTATATATAAGGTAGATACTTTATACTTGAAACTTCATTGAGTTCTCTTATGTTAACTTAATACAAGATTCTTTTATTAACTTAACTCTAAGTCTTCAATTGTAACACTAGTAGTATTATGGTAAAATATAAGTGTAGAACATGGAGGATGAGAGAACCACAGAGATAACTTGGACTTCTACAGATACTATAGACTTGAATTTATATGAAGTAAAGAGTCTTTTTACAACATTTTATAGTTAAAGCTAATATTTTTATCTATATAGCACTCTACTTCTAACTCACTTTCACACCCACTTCTACTAAGTTCTAAAATTAATTCATCTTCTATGCTACATCCACAAATTTATCTAGTAAGTATGAATTATTCTATTACAAAATAAACTACTTACTTATCTAAACCTTGGGTGTACTCTCAGAGATTTAGAAGTGATTTAGAAGTTCAATAATGATAAAAATAATGATAAAAATTAATACAGATGTCAATAATGATAAGCAATAAACAATAAAAAATATTGTTAAGTCTGAAGTCTAATCTTTAGATACAAAGGTATATATACAAAATAATAATAGTCTGTATATATCTGTTCTTTGAACTATGGTTCTTTGCATTATGTCAACAAGTCTTTATTAAACACATTATGTATCATCTATCTTTCTAGAAGTTCTAGTTAAAATTCTTCTTGGTTAATATTCTTTGAGATCCTAAAAGATCTATATTTTTTTTGGTCTAACTTCTTTGAAGGTCTGTTTGAATGGATATTTGCTTCCAACCGCATATTTTCTCCAACTTTTAGCTCTTGAGAGTTTTTTTTCTTCTTGTCAAATTATCTCTTCATGTTTTCTTGTGTTATTTTTATAGACTTCTTTGCTTTGTCCCAACTTTTTTGTAATCTTTCCAGGAAATCTTCCAGCTTTAGTAGTTCTATTTTTACAGTCAGGTTTCCTTTCCATAGGTGTCTTCCAAAGTTAAGGTTCAACCTGTTGCTGCATGTTTCTTGTTATTATATTAGAATTCCACTGCTACTAGCCATTCTAATTCTATCCAGTCATCCTGTTGGTAATTCACATAATATTATAAGAATGTTTCAACCTCTTAGTTAATTCATTTAGTTTGACTATCTTGTCAAGATCGAAGAAGATAGACTTGATTTATTTTATTTTTCTTTTCATTTTTTATTTTATTTTTGATTTATTTTTTTATTTTCTATTTTTAGAACAACTAGGGTTAGGGTTGATTGGTCATGCTGTCACATCAATCACCTGATGGCATAGTCACAAGACAGATCATGGGACTGGGAGAATTTAATAGAAGATTCTAGAACCGATGACATCATTCAACATAGATACTACATGTTGGCCTCATGAACTACACATGGTTGTTTAGGGTAGGATACACAGTACTTAGCACGGACCATCTGTAGAACTATATAAGGTAGACTAGTTGGTAAAAGAGTTCTCTATCGAGTTCTCTTGTGTTTCTCTAATACAAGAGTTGTTCTTATTTCCAATCTTAATGAATAAGTTCATAACATATCTGTTTGTAGATGATATACTGTAGATAACATCTTCTTGGTTTCTAATACCTTGTTTAGTTTCTCCATGAATTTCAATGCAAATTGTGGTCCTCTGTCACTAAGAAGCTTTTGTAGTACTCTATGTAATTTCCATATTTTGTCTCTGTAGATCTTGGCAATCTTTTCTAATGATACTGTTGTTGTTGTTACTTTGAGTCTAATCATCTTTGTGAATCAATCCACTATAACCACTATTGTGTCTTGTCCTTTTGATTTTGATAATGGTCCAATGATATTGATACTTATTTCCTACCAAGGTCCTTCTGGTGTTTCCAATGGATCAGTTTTCCTGCTTTCTTCCTATGCTGTACTTTATTTTGTTGGTATTTGATACATCTTTGGACATATTTCTTGACATTATTTTTGATTCCTGGCCACTAATAGTTTCTCTTGAGTAATTTGAGCATTTTTTGTTGTCCTGGGTATCCTATGTCTGCTGAATCATAATTCTTCTGTAACACTTGCTCTTGTATATTCGTATTCACATAAACTATCCCATTGTCTTCCCATGCTTATCCTTCATCTTTCTCCAATTCCTTTTATACTTTTTGTTTCCTTGTTTGATTTCTTCTAATTTCCTCCAATAGAGTGGTTTCTTTTACCACTTGGTTTCCTCTAATTACTACCACTTCTGCTTCTGTGATAACTCTTCTTTTTTATAATTCATCTTTAAGCATTTTGACATCCTTGTTATCTTCCTTAGTATCTACTTGATCTTTTCTTGACAGTATGTCTGCTTTGATGTTTGTCTTTCCTGAAATATGTTGTAATATGAAGTCATAATCTTGTAACTTCAAGTACCATCTTGTCTGCCATCCATTGAGTTTGTGTAGTTCTCAGAAATATTTGAGATTTTTGTAGTCTGTCCAAACTTCAAATTTCTTAGTGGTGTCTAGTAGATATTACCTCCATTTTGTCAAGGCTTTTACTATTGTGAGCAATTCTTTGTTATAGATCTCATAATTTCTTTTAGCCAGTTTTATTGTTCTTGATAAAAAGGTAATAGATTTCCACTTTCCCTCTTGTTCTTGAGATAAGACTCCTCCAGTTGCATGTCCCAAAGTATCTGTTTCCACTCTAAATCATCCTTCTCTCCTTGGAAAAGCAAGTATTAGTTAACTTGTGATTTTGTCTTTGAGTTCTTTGAATGCCTTTTGGTATTCTTCTTCCCATTTCCACTCTTTCTTTCCTTTTAATTCATTAAGAGGTTTTGCTATATGACTAAAGTTCTTGATAAAACATTGGTAGAAATTTGCAAATGCTAAGAAGCTTTCTACTTCCATTATTCTTGTAAAGGTTTTCCATTCCTAAACCATCTTGATTTTATTGTTTTCCATTTGAACTTCTCCTTTTCCAACTACTACCCCCAAAATAGGTATTTTCTTGGCATCAAAGTCATATTTTGACCATTTAAAACAAAGATTATATTTTTCTACTATCTTCAAGAAACATATTGTTCTTTCCTCTAATTTATTTTTTGTTTTGGCAGGTATCACAAAGTCATCCATGTAATTTACCAGTATTCTTTCATATAGTAGTTCTTGAAATATACTATTCATCATCCTTTGGAATGTTTCTGGTAAATTGCATAATCCAAAATATATTACTTTGGGTTTGAACAGTCCTTTATTCATAAAGAATGTTGTTTTCCATTTATTGTCTTTTTTGATTTGTACATTGTTATAACCCCAGATAAGATCCAACTTGTTGAATTATCTTACCTCTTTGAGTTTGTTAATTACTTCCCCAATTAAGAGTAGTGGCGTTTTGTCCTTTATTGTATATATTGTATGTTAGTTCAGTTTCCTGTAGCCTTGTACTAATTGTAGTGATCTGTCTTTCTTTGGAATATAGAAACATGATACCACATACATTTATGTCAAATATTAGAAGACTACAGCCAATAGACAACAAGAACAAAGGACAACAAGAAATAGAAAAGGAACTAGATTCCACAAATGCAGAAGATCTTCCAGAGTATTTTGACTATTCACTCACTTGTTTAATAAGAAGAAATTTGAGAAATTATCAGAGAAAAGAGAATGGAACTACAAGATCAACTTAATAGAAGATGCACCAAAGGAATTAAACACAAAATCATATGTAATAACTATCTGATATGTCCTGATGTTGTATTTTGTATGTTTTTAGACATTTTGTAAACTATATTGTACCTATTTTCCAATTGACTTCTGGATTATATTTGACTAACCAGTCATATCCTAAAAACATGTCAGTTCTATTTAAGTCTGTTACCATTATGTTAATTTTTTCCATATGTCCATTGACTTTGATTTCCAGTGGCACATATCTTGTAACTTCTCCATTCTTTGTCTCATCTACATTGAAAACTTCAAATGATATGTCTATTGGTTCCGTCTTGATTTTTTCTTCCTTTACTAGCTTCTTATCAATTCTAGTATATGTGCATTCTGAGTCCACTACTGTTTGTAACTATAATTTCTTTCTGTCTTTTGTCTTGATGTTTGTTTGCACATTTAGTTCCCTCTCTTTATTGTTCTTATAATTTGGAATAATATATTGATTCTGGGAATTACTATGTACAGAGGTTCATTGTATCATGCCTACTCTAAACCTCCAACAAAACTCTCCTGTTTATTGTCAGTTTCTTTATTTGAATTCTTCTGAATGCTTCTGTTCTTTATTTTCTATCCTGTTTTGAAATCTCTTGCTAGGTATTCTACTTTGTCATACTTATAACACTTTCTAGTGTTTCTTTTTCTTTTTGACCTTTGGCACTCCTTTGCCATATGCCCATATATGTTGCAATTAAAACATCTTGGTTTCCTGTCTCTGTCAAAGTTATCCTTAGACTTTTCTATGTTCATTGGTGCACCTCTTCCTTCATATGTTGTTCCTGTTCCTATTTGGTAGTCTTGTTAACTTTCTGTAGATTCATATCTCTGTCCCACTGAGGTAATTGTTATCTTCCATTCTCTGAGTGTTCCTAGTGCTGCCATAGGTGAATATTCTAGTATTGTCTTGATTATGCCTGCTTGAACATTCTTCTTTAATAAGAAGATAGCATGTAGTTTATCTGTCTCCACCTTTATGGCTAATACTTTGAATTTGATCATAAAATTGGCAATGTGCTTCTTGCCTTGCTTAAATGTTTTGATCTTCCATTCTGTATCTGCAGCTTTGCTCTTGTTGCTGAATGTTG
>Ga0157364_1006475_pt1 | contig 12039 bp, 5 predicted proteins | sample AttsexASBM2_FD_111476 | JGI IMG/M metagenome (GOLD analysis project Ga0157364, IMG submission 111476) | Fungus gardens microbial communities from leaf cutter ant in Ribeirão Preto, State of São Paulo, Brazil - Atta sexdens ASBM2 | ecosystem: Host-associated > Fungi > Mycelium > Unclassified ...
ATAATTGTGGATCAAAAGTTTACTTTGTGTAGATAAAACAGCTTTTAGTTGATTACAAATCTATACAGAAAATGTTCAAAGAGATTATCATAGCTTTTCAATTGAATTTAATATTAAAATCTATCTAATAATTGAAATCTATTTAAAATAATTGTAATAATAATTTTTTGTTCGTTTTAAACATAGAGTAAACTATATATTTCGCTTTTAAAACATCTATTCGTGACATGAAAGAATATATAGAAAAAATTAGTATTCGAGTAAAAAGAAAAATCTCGCAAAATCTAGCAAAAAGATAATTTTCACATGCTGACTCATTTTGTTCATCAAAAGCTGGATTTAATGTTCGAGAAGTACGATCCTCAAACGTTTAGGTGCTCTTTTATGACGATCGCGCGAGTGCACAGTTCACGGCTTTAAATTTTTTAACGCCACGATCGCATGTTTTCAGTCCAGATTACTTCTGAAAAAATAAAGCTAATCTTAAAAGCTCGTCCACGAATCATCGACCAACATTAAAACGAAGATCTCCCGTTGCTGTAGCTTTTTTTTATATGAACGTCGTCGTCGATATACACGCTACGAATATTTCGCTATTCATAAAATGCAATCGTTGCAGAATGCTGTACTTTGCTTTCACTTACGTCGCATCAAAGTAATTCCTCTTGATATTATTAAACTAACGAAAATAATTGGTTATTTAAATTTCGAGAAATTTATTTTATTAATTTTATAATGCTCTTTTATACAATTTTTGGAATTTATTATCTTTAAATATATCAAATTTTAATAAATTGTTTTATTTTAAGTAAATGCGCATTTATAATGACAATTATTCAATATTAATGAGGTAAGAAATTTGACACGGAGATAAAGTTTTTTGCTTTCGAAAGTCAGGATAAATAGTATGAAGAGACGATCGATATACTGGAATGCGAAGCACGAGCAAAAAAGTTCAGAAATATTACAGCCAAGAATAATGCACCAATATTAGTATTGATGCTGATGATCATATGATATTTAATTATAGACAAGAAAAACTTGTTAAAAGTGATTATCGTTATTTGCTCTCATATCCTGCGATTAATAATGTGGAATAAATTTTTAACCTTCATCACACCGCGCGTTTTTTTATAAAATACAGAAAAGCATTACGCAACGATATTGTAAATATAACGTTGCGGTAATGCTATTTTAGTCAATATGTGCAACATACATTTGTGCGAAAAGATTAAAGCTCTCGAAGTAGATTACGCAAGACTGCGTAACGAATACAACATAAAGCAAGGTGTGTATACATGTATAACTAGAGTAAAAAGAACAATTGCCAAGGGCTAATATCCATACGAAGGGCGATAAATGTCGCCCAACATCGTAATAGCTAGACGCGGTGCAATCGTGCCAACAAACTCGGCCGTGACGACGACCCTTAGGACCGTCCTTCGCTCGGCTGTGGAAAAGAGAGGGTAGGAGTGCCACGCGAGAAGGATGGAGACAGAAAAGGGAGGATCTGGGAAGAAAATTCAAAACGTGCGTGCGCCATAGCAGACGAGACGCACGCAGGTATGAAGAATGAAAGAAGAAGAGGGCGGGGAAACGACGAGAGCATGGGAGGGAGGAAGGGAGAGAGAGAGGGAGGGAGAGGTTTGTTTCATGTCGACGAGCGGAGGAAAGGAAGAAATGGGTCACATTAAAGGTTCATTAGGGCACGGCGGCTGGTATCTGACCCAAATTCATATTTTCCATAGTGACGGGCGTGGGACGATGGAGGGGAGCGGTAGGGTGTGTGTGGGTGGTCGGTTTGCTTGAGCACGTCGGGGGTGGGTGGTTGGCGCGGTGCAGCGGGGCTGGGCCGAGGGTGAGCGGGCGAAAGAGGTGGTGCGCGTCCGTGTGTACGTGTGCACAAGTGTGCGCGCGCGTGGAATGGGTGGGTATTCGGGTGGATAGGACAGGGTTGGTGCGTTCCTGCCACGAAGGGTCGTGGTACGCTGGTACGCAGGCGTGCGGGGCGCCGGCGTCTCCCCCCCTCCTTTTTACCCTCTCACCCCCTACCCCTATGTAGCACGGAGCTCGCATGTTCGGGCGGGGAAGCGTCGCGACGCCTGCCGTCGGCTGCACAGTGCGGGCCCGGACGCCCACCAAGTAGTACGTTCACGTTCTGATCGGACCGTCGGATCTTACTGTCGTCGTTCTCTCTCTCTCTCTCTCTCTCTCTCTCTCCCTCTTCCTCTCTTCCTCTCCCTTTTCCTCTCTTTCTTTTCCTTTCCTTCTCTTTCTCATTCCTTCTCTTTTCTTTCTCTCTCGATGCATTCTCTTCCTGTCTTTTCTTCACATCCTTATTTTCTTTTCCCATGAATACATTCATCCTCGTGCGCACATACACACACGTTGTATCAGTCACGCATACACATCCTACAATTCTTCGAGCAATGCCGCAGATGCGGCAGAGTGCGGCTGCAAGGAGTCGTAGTCAGCGTGGAAGGCAACATCCGCGACGGACCCTCGACAGGGATGAAGCGTGTCCTCGATAGACCGCTACGGTACCACCAGTAATCACGGCCACCACTCGGCGCGTGGTCAGACGCGACGGGTCACCGCGCGCCGCAGTAGAAACGTCACGCGACAATAGAAACGCTGCTGGATACAGCCGAGCACACCACTAGGAGAAACGGCGACGTCAAGTCAGACGTACCGCAAGGAAGACTGCAGCATGCAGTCAGGATGCGTATCACGCTAATCACGAAATCAGACGGTTTACTATCACAGACTGTGCATTACGAAATAACGCGTGTGTTTCAAACGAAGATTGCGACAATACCCGATCAAAATATTCGTAATTACCTTTTCGACATGTCTCAAGAACAGCACATTTGTTTACGCGCAACTGATAATAACGTTATAGTTCTCCAAAGAGAGACGAACAACAACGTATAGAATTGACGTAAATGGAAAACGTCAAACATCGAACGTTGAAGATTGCCATAGCTCGGTGGGTTTTGAGGCGTTTATTAAAGGGGCGCGATCGTTACAAACCGCGATCGTTTGATAACGAATGTGATCTCGAAATGAATCTCGAACTGTCTCTCGGTAAAAGATACGTCCTTTCCATGGATACAGTCAGTGATGGATTGACAGGAATAGCACGACTCGCGGCGTGAAGACTCGTCGGACACGGAAACCGAAATGTCCATTGTCGGTCTAATAATAGCAGCGTGTTGAAGAGATATTGGCCGGCCTTCGAGGGCGCGTCGACTTTAAAACACACGGACGCTCATACGATGCCCGACGGATATGCACTTTTTCCCTTTTCTCGCAATAAAATTTGAAATTACGATAATAATCTCAACTATGAACTCATCCAACTATTTCTTCAAGCATGACGCCTACGTGTTTGATGCAGTAACTCGAGTCAAGGTTAAAAAGCGTCGGAAACTATTTCTGACGCTCAAAGAGCTTGAGCTCGCGTTCGTTGGATATTAGCCTTACGAGAGGAAGTTTGAAACCATGTTGAAGTTAACAACGCGACGGAGATTCTCGTTCAAACTCTGTCTCTCGACTTTACAACTGTGCGCAGAAATGAAATTTGATGCCTATCGTTTGCAATCAGATACGTCCTCAACTTATATCTTCTCTATTTTGTCACATTTAGAAGAAATACGCTTTTTGTATTATATAAACAGTTAATACTGAAATTTCGAAATCGTAAATCAATTAGGCAGAATACGAGGCAAAGTATGAAATTTTTTATTGAATTTCTTCGGTAAAATCATCCGTTTAAGTGGTTCAACAAATCGCGACTGCAGAATATTCCGAGCACAAACAAAATTACTCATCCGGTTGTGCTCTCTTCGTCACCGTCCGCTTTTACACCCGGCCGAGCAAGCGTCTCTGAATTATGAATCTCAAACGGCCTGCTGCACTTTACTGCAAGTCTAATTTAAAACTCAACTTCATTAGCGACTTAAACTTTTCTTGTTAGAGCAGAAATTAAAAGAGGGAAGATAAATTCTTCGATTTTCAACTTTGACCGTCATTTCTTCGATACTCGATGCGAATTGGCCAAGGCTGTTCCCAGTTGAGAAACATTAAAAATTCATCGTTGTTTTCGATCGTTCCCTCGTTATTTATTGAGAAATCTTTCGAGAGATAGCTCCAATTTTATTTTTATATAAGCGGTTCTCATTGCAGGTAAAATAATCATCTGCTTTTGACACTTTTTCACGATATCATTAAAATATATTTTCGAAAAATAGAAGTTACTAACGATAAATGATTCGATGAGTATCTTGGAAATCGAAGATGATGAACGAGCGTTAGAATTAACGCAACGTTCTGAGATCGCGTCTAATTTTAGATTGCTTATTTTTGCGCATTCCTACCGTCCGTGGTATAATGTCGCGCTATCCAAATAGAAATTCTTTCCGCGGCAAGTCAGGCCTTGAAAAACTGTTCTTTTCGCCTCTTTCCTCGCCAAACGGAACCTTGACTATGGAATGATATCAGACTCGATTATTGTCGACACGAGGCAAGAAAATGGATAAAAGTGAAACGGTAAAAGCGGACTGACGAATGGACTAAAAGTTGAATGGAACTTAAAATACGGTATTCGATATCGAGCCGTTACCTCGACATTTACCCACGTATGCATATTGCGCTACGGAATATTGCATGAGAATTCGCTGGATATGAGCCTTTTCGCTTGAAAGTTTGTCAGTTTCGCGTATCGAGTATCTAGAATATTAACGTTACGTTAATCAACTTCTATTAATTCGTGAGCTATTTTAATCGTTAGCGTAATTAGCGTCTTGTAACTCTTTGAATAGCAACGTTTTCGAAGCGACTAAGCTATAATAATTATAACCATAATTAGACAATATGCAGATCGATTATTGCCACAAGCACGTGCGGATTTTGACATTAACACCGCAGAATTCCGCGACAAAGAAAATAGTAATTAAACATGAACTTGTGATTGCCTTTTTTCGATCTACGGTAATCTTATGAGAAAATAATAATTTTACGAGAAGACTTGTTCCGGATATAGGTCGGTAGATCTTCCATCGCCGCCCCTTCTTCGTCTATCTTTTCTCTCTGTCTTTCTCTCTCGCTCTCGCGCGCGCTCTCTCTCTCTCTCTCTCTCTCTCTCTCACTCTCTCTCCCCTTTCTGCTCATATACAACTCACGCACATCCGCGCACACATAATACACGCAGTAGTCGCGATTCGCCGTCGTCGACGAAAATATCGTCGACCAAGCGAGGAACGAAGCAGAGTGCCGCAGAACCATCCAACGAAACTGGGAACTTCAGCGATCATCTAATATCTCTTGTGATTCATCAAGATGATTTTTACATTGTTGCCTGGATCCGCCCTCAACTCTCTGAAGGACAACGATCAACATAAGATGCGAGGAAATATTGTTGCGTTTATTTTACTGACGGTACAAAGTTTCTTCACGATGACGACGATCTTGCTATCGACATTCTTTGTACCCGATCTATAAATCCAAGGAGATCCTATTTTATTCGATTCGTGGAGTGAAATATATACGAAGCTAGGTGCGCCCTGGCATAAAACGTTGCGCGTTGCATAATTTTTCTAAAAATACGCGAAAACGGGACGTACGCGAGAGGATCGCGCGAGCGTCTGAAATACTCGCGTCGCGACAACGATACTCAGCGCCGGCTCGCGTAATCACCAATGGTGCAGTGCTATGTTCAATAATTCAACGACGATATGATGGTCGATTGTGAATGGTGAATATTATCTCGTTATAAATGGTGTCGCGAGAAGTTTCATATACGAAAGAAGAAGAACGCGGAGCGTTCATATACATGAATGTGTAGTGCCTATTTCGAGTGAGAAACCCCGCTTGCCGTGTTTGCATCGGAAATCGATTCAACCAGAGTCCAGGGCGATCGGGAAGCCCAGAGGATCGGTATCAAGGTATGAGCTCGAGATCAATGGATGTCTCGTTTATGAGGCGCATCGCATTGCCATATTTGACGTTGGTCGAGCGAAGACATTTTATCGAGACCCTCGACTCTTCTTTCATTCGCGACGATCGCGCAGAATCCTTTCCTCCTTATGTCTCGCACCCTCTCGCTTCGATTTCGCTTCATTCGTCGCCGATTTCGTTTCCATGGTATTGCCATAATCGGTTCGAAATTCGCTGCTCTCGAACGCGACGAAGCGCGCGACGGCCACGGACGAGCGGAGCTAGCGACAAGACTTCGTGCATGGTCGCGAGATATATTTAAACGCACGCGTCTCGTGTTACTCGCGCATCATGCCGGGCCTAGAATAGTTATTCGTATGCGCGCGCGCGCGCACACGCGTCATTCCCTCGATGCCATCTCGACGCAATAACCGCGCGATCGTCGATGTCAGGAATCCATTCCGTTCCATACGAGATGAATCCTTTTTTTTTCAGAACATGTTTTGTCGCGAATCATCTTGCATATTCGACGCGTCGAAAAAGATTTTTTTCGTTTTCTTATAATTCTACATTGATTCTTCACGCGAGATTCCGTTAAACCCACTTGACCTGGTATCGGCAGATTCCAGAAATGGCTGTACTCGAGGACGGAAGGTGTAGAACGACAGCGAGGATAGCTCGATGGCTCGAGTGAGGGTCCATTGTTGCCGTCTTAATGTCCCTCTTCCTGCCAATAACTTTCCCTCGGTCTGTCGCCGCGCACAATGATACCCTTAATGGCCGCCCGGAAGACACCGGCGCGACTTAAAGACACGATCCTAGTTTCTCCTTTCCGCAACAAACATGTACGATGATACTACTGTTACGATCCGTTTTAATCCGTGTGTTCGAGATCGATGACTTTGATTCATTGATATTGATATTTATGTAATTTTTGAAAGTTTCACTTTACTTGAATTCCCTTCTTTGTTTTATTGACTGATGTATAATTTCCAAGAAATTCGAAAAATAAAAAAATAACGAAACGATACTTCTTCAAGTGGTCGTTGTGCGTTTTTTTCCTATTTGGTCGATTGCCGGCCAGCCTGTCGATCCCAAACGTCGACAGTCTATCGTAATGTCGGGTAAAATCGGAAGTAAAGGTCAGCAATTAGCCACAATATAACGCGACGCGCTGGTATCGGCTATATTACGGTTCGGGAGGCATAAAATGTCACGAGCAGAATCAGAGGCGCCGACGATTCTGCGTTCGACATTCACGGATGGACGAGCACATAGAGTACAGAACGCGAAGTCGTGCGGATTCCGCGACTCGCTCGAGGAAGCTACGCGAACCATCAAGAGAGAAGATGGACGCAAGCGAGCCCCATGTAATGTTAAGCTTAGCTGGTTGAACACGGGTCAAATATATCGCCAATTGACGCATTTGGTCCCCTTCAACCAGCTGTAGTTGACATTAGACATCATCCCCGAGAGATCGCCGACACGACATATGATCGCCGCCGCGGTTCATCCAGTTAGTGACAGTGAGAATAAAGTGACAGTTTTCAACCACCCGAATAACTTGGACAATATTACGGGACCCTAGTAATAATGTATAGATTTTTAAAACAATTAAAGTGGCGTTATGTAAATTGAACTGTGTGCGATTTTTACGTATATTCTAGTAGCACGTGGAAGCGTACTAGTTCACACGTGGCATGGAAACAAGACCTATAAGTTGGTAGTAAACGCTCGTCATTGATACGTAGGCAGGCAATAAAATGCTATTTTAGCGTGCTGTATATATGGCGAGATTGAGATTATTGGCAGACGTCGAAACATTTATGGACAGGCAAGAATATCAAATCAATTGATGTTTTGACAAAAAGATATTTTCTCATGCAGAACATGTAACATAAGGAATATCAGTGGAATTCTAAAATATTGGTCCATTGAGTTCTACTTTGATACTTCGATTGTACTCGTGCTTTTTATCGCTCTATAGAGTAAACAAGTATTAAATTTTAAATTCCTTGTAGAGAGTGCCGAATGAATGAAAGAATGAAAGAAAAGAAAAGTTATAGATATTTGCGATATTAGTGAAATAATATAATAATTATAAGAAGCGTTAAACATAAATGTAAATTAAGATTTATATTTAAGCCTGGGGATTCTGTACAGAATCAATTTGAATTGATGAGTGAATGACGTATTACTCGATTTGATTTGAACTTGCTACAGCGACAACATTCTGCGTACATTTTACAGACATTGATAGGATTCATTGGAACGATACTTTCCCATGAGCTTTAAAAGCTCCCTGAGTCACAGCGTTTGTTCAAAATTTACTGCAGCGGCGTAGTTTCGCGCGATAACTGCCGCCTATATAAAAGTTAAGTCTACGAATAACGGCTAGTATATAAACGATCTTACGACTCTCCGGGTACTTATATCCGACAGAATCGCCTCACTAAATCCGGATTTCGTCATTAAATCCCCTTTTGTGGCTGATACTGGAGACTACAGCCGGCTGTTCCTACTACGAACGATCTCGTAGTATGCACTCGTAGTTGCAACAAATTGCTATTACGACGTGTGATATACGCCGCGCAAACATAATAAATCAACAAATTCAAAACTAATTTGAAAATGCAAAAATTAATGAGAAAGAGAATGAGGGAAGAAATAATAAAAATCTATTATATGTATTATATTATTTAAGGATGTTGGTATATATTGATCATATAGTACCTGCAAAGTGAATTAAATTTGGAAATATGTTTAATATTTACATTTCAAATAAACTATATACATATGAAAGTTGTGTGAATGAGATTATATTTTTATTTAACAACATATTTTTATAGTTTATTCGATCTACTTGTTATTAAAAATTGAATTGTTTTTTTATTAAGAAAATTAGCATTAAGAAAAATCTTAATATTTTCGTATAAGTACTTTAAATGTTCAAGATGATTCATGATGATTTAGACAAAGTTTCGTTGTAATTGTATGTTTAGTTATTCTGTAAATAAATAAATAAATAAATAAAATAATTTTGTTTACAGAACTAATCTCTGCATTGCAATGAAACTTTATATTATATTACGAATCATTTTTAAAATACTTAAATAAACAAAATTCACATTTTTTTTCATTATTTCTTAATATTTTCTTAATATTAAAGCATATATCTACTTCTTATTGTGAAATAATTTTTTCCATATAGAAAATCTTCATTAAATTTTTTCTATTACTTTCAAATGCAATATAAAACACTCTGTAATTTTTTCATAATCTTGAATGTTTTCAAAATATGTTCAATCCTTAATTTCCGAGAAGAAATTGTTTGAAACTCATGGAAAATAATTTTAATATAAAATGTTAATACAAAATGGTCTTAAACAAATGATGATGAATTAATCGACGTAAAAAGCGATAAATATAGATCGATTGCGCAAGATAAATAGAATTTGTTGCATACATTTCAAATTATATAAATAACAATAGCACAAAGAGTTATAGAAATATAGTAATAGTATATATATATATATATGTTGTTAAAATGTGTGCATATTTTTTGTCGTTTTGCGTTTTTATGGAATTTGTAAAAAATAAATGTCAAATACACATTTTCAATAGATATTTGGACTCGATATATTTGACAGATATATATAATTTTACGCATAAAAATTTTGAAATAAAAAAATTTTTTATACAAAACAGTCTTCCTAGTTATTAATCATCGCTCTTAAGAATCTTACATCAATTTAGATAATGAATAAATTAACAAAAGATAATTTTGAAATTTAAATAGAATTACAGTAAAAGGGAACGAAAACGAACACGGAGATACTAAAAGGGTAAAACGCGGAATGGCATAGCGAATGCAACAAAAAAAAAATACAAGGAGCATCGTCGTCGGTAGGAGACAAGCGCAATTATTTTTTAATTATTCCTCGCAACAACAATTACGCTTCTAATTATTCCGACGTTTATTAGACTTAATTGTATAAATTTGCGGCACTTCAGGCGTCGAATGAGGACCTTTCGCCGTATTATATAGTCGCTAGCTTCGTACGGTTGTCGAATATTTTTTTAGTAATTGTGTTATGCTACAAACAAGGAAGAATATTAACGAGCCTCTTCATGTATAATGAATCTTGTATATCCATTATAAGCGATGGATATATAAACCTTACCTTAAATAGTTCTGATAACAAAAACAGAACTAATTTTATTACAATTTACGATATATTCAGCTTTTGCGAATAACAATTATTAATTGTGTTTAATGTCAAACAACAAATGAAAATCAATATTGGAAATTCAATAATATAAAGTGGCACGATTGAACGTTTCGTCTATTTAAAAAATTTCTTTTTTGCGTTTCACCACCAAGATGGAATAATTGAAGAATTTAAGTGATACCTTGCGTCACAGAGGAACAAAAAGAGGGCAAGTGGAGCACCAATATTCTAATCCGTATATGGCAATGATAACGATGATAACAACGATGTCAGTGACAGCCGGTTGGTTGCCGGTTGGTTGTATACTCGACCTAAATATGTTTTAATTAAATTCCACTCTGATATAGATACGTTTCATTAGTACGACAGACTAATAAAGGCTAATTATTGATGCGCATGTACTTTTAAAAAATCTCGGACAGCAGAGATTCAGTTTCCGGATAAAATCGCGATGGCTCACAATTTCGATTTGATATTCATCGACAAAAGTGATAACGCATTTACTATAGTTCGATAATCCTAACGCACCGAGAGATATCGTCTATGGAATAGTAAATGATAGCGAAGCGATTAATCTTTCTTTCCATTTTCCTTCTCGCGGAATATTTGCTAATGCGGTGTAATCGCGCTTAATGGCATTTATTCAGGAAAAGTTGGCAGACATTTTAAATTTGAATATAGATCCCAAGATTATTTCTCTATATTAAAAATATAGAGAGAAGCTCAATTCACAAATCGAGAAATGAGACTAATGTATGTCAAACAACATATAGAATAGAGGTCAGATAAATGCGGATAGCAGATAGAAATATATCCGACATATATATTCGATTATTACACGTTTCTTAATTAGATCATTATCAATCCGCAGAAATTATTCTAGAATATAAATTTAATTACGTCACGTAATGAGAACATAAAAACGAATAATTTAAACAGATCTAATTTAAGAGATTCTTGAAGAAAGTAAACAAAGTACAACAAACTTAGGAAACTTGGAAGCGTAACAGAAAATTATTTATCTTTCAATGTTCAAGAACAAAAAAGATGCGCTAAAAGACAGGAGACGCTGAAAACGTAAAAGGCTGTGCAAGATTTCTCAGCTGCGTATTATTCGGTCCACACATTTCCAATGATCAATTTAAATTTCTTTCTCGTTAACCACTCACAAGCACAGTTTCTTTCTTTCTCTCTTCTTCTACATTCTCTCTCAAAACGAGTCCAAAGCCGCGAGAGCAAAGTTGGATTAACGCGTCAAAAGGATTCATCTGCGTCCGCAGCCACCGCACGAAGCAGTGGCGAAGAAAAAAGAGGGGAAGACGGAGGATGGCGCCGAGCTCTCGGGCGCAAATTAGTTTGAGTGCATTTCAAGAGACCGCAAAGTAGGGATCTCTAAGTAATGTAATCTCGTCCGCGGTGATGTCGCCCGCCGTGTCGGTGGCGAAAGCGAAGCCGGCGGTGCCAGTACGGTGGTAGATGGGGATGATATAGGTACCGCCGTCGGCGTTGTCCCAGTTTTCTCGCGGCTACCGGAATTAGAAGAGCCCTTGTTGCACACGCATTATGAGTTACTCAGGACACATCTCCCGATCCTACAACAAAATGCGCTTTTTTTCCTCGAATTTTGTCGAGATTCCTGTCTGGACGCGAAAATTGATTTCTTTACCTTCTTTGCCTTTTTTCGAATTTAGGAAGTGTAATTAGATTGTTTTAGTAAATTTTTTCATTTCGAAGAATTAGAAAATATATATTATCCGGTTATTTTTAGAATTATTATAATATATATATAGAATTATTGAGACATTGAGACTTTCCATTAAAACTGACTCCGATTTGACTGACAATGAGATCAATCCCAGCATATTCTTCG
>Ga0157364_1006476_pt1 | contig 12039 bp, 6 predicted proteins | sample AttsexASBM2_FD_111476 | JGI IMG/M metagenome (GOLD analysis project Ga0157364, IMG submission 111476) | Fungus gardens microbial communities from leaf cutter ant in Ribeirão Preto, State of São Paulo, Brazil - Atta sexdens ASBM2 | ecosystem: Host-associated > Fungi > Mycelium > Unclassified ...
GTAATATGTGTGTGTGTGTGTGTGTGTGTGTGTGTGTGTGTGTGTGTGTGTGTGTGTGTGTGTGTGTGTGTGTGTGTGTGTGTGTGTGTGTGTGTACTGTAATCGACAGATTGTCTCGCGGTGGTATTGATATTATCTAAAGTGGTCGACTTCCAGACTTGCCTACAATTGAATCAGCAATTTATCCGTAGCTACAATGTTTATCACGAGCTACAATGTTTATCACGAGAAACTTGTGTATGATCTTTAAGTGGTTATCTTATTCCTATGGAGTTTGATAAATGAATAAACAAGAGATTTGTCGCAATGAAATTCTGTGCATTATTCTTCCACTGTGTAATATCTCATTATGTAATATCTCACTTTATTCGAGAAATATACAAACGCATCCTTAAAAATATGGATGTCCTCTAACATCCTTTAGAGATATGTACTGGAGATGCAAAATATATTTTTTCAATTAATTAAATTATTTAGCATATGTTCCACGCTTCGTTTTAATGAATAAAATACAGATTTGTTAATTTAAATATGAGTAATCGAAATAAGATGTTTTTTCAAGATATTTTTTAGTTTAATCTTGAATAATTTAAATCAACAATTTTCACTTTCTTTTAACTGACAAAAATCTCGCGTACTGACAGCAATAATTCTCTTAAATTAAAAAAAAAAAAATCTTTCTTCCAACGATGAAAGCATGCTGTTAATGTGCAGCCGCGCTAGGTGGCATGCAGGCAGGCATAACGCTTGGTTGGACGTCGCCGATCCTGCCATATCTCACATCAGCGGAATCCTTCCTTCCGGAACTATCCGAGGATCAGATCTCATGGATAACGTCCTTGTTGGCGCTGGGTGCCATCGTGGGTGCCGTGCCGACTGGTAAAATCGCTGATCGAATCGGTCGGAAATGGGCCATCTTTTTAACAGCTGTGCCGTTTACTATAGGCTGGCTCACCCTGTTCACGATTAGGAACATCAACAGTATATATGTTGCCCGGTTCATCGGTGGGATCGGTGCCGGGGCGACCTGTGTCCTCGTACCAGTCTACGCCAGCGAAATCGCCCAACCATCGATTCGTGGTGCTTTAGGTGCTTTATTTCCCTTATTCTTTTCCTTGGGAATCATGTTTTCATACGTGGCGGGCGCATACTGTTCCTATGTAATCTTTAATTTTGCCTGTTGCGCCATTTTGATGCCCTTCGTCTTGGGCGTGCCCTTTTTGCCGGAATCGCCAATGTGGTTGGTACAGAAGAATCGTAAAATCCAAGCCACCAAGGTGCTGACGATCTTGCGAGGATCGCATTACGACGTCACAGAAGAGATAGCTGTTCTTCAACACGACATTAACAGGATGGAGAACTTGTCGGGCGGCCTCAAGGATCTCATTGGAACCAAAGCCGGACGTAGGGCTGCTATCACCTGTGTGGGACTCATGTTCTTCCAGCAACTGTGCGGCATAGATGCGGTTCTATTCTATACGGTCAATATCTTCCAAGCAGCGAACAGTACGATCGACCCCTTTTTAGCGACCATCATTATCGGGTTCACTGAAGTCGTAATGACGATATTCGTCGCTATCGTAATCGACAGGTAAGATATGATATTTGAAAAACGGTTTAGAACTTTCGTGAGTCTCTTTAAAATCTTGGAATTAATGTAGCGATCTTCAAATTACATGAGCTGATATACAAAAGTAACTATAACTAAAAATATAAAAAAAGATGTTAAAATCCTTGGATTCTTTAGCTCTTTGATTAGTAGAGTGTATTCTATTTTAAATATATAGAAAATATATAGAATTGTATATTAAATATAGAATTATAAATATATAAAAATTGTATTTCTGCTGCCATATACATATTATACACTGTTCCATTAATTAAAACAATAAACTTTTTAAAAAAGAAAAGATTTTTCTATTGATAGCTTAAACAAAAAAAATTATACAAGTTTTTTGTTCTCACAAAAAATTTAGATAGAAATAACGATTTTAGCCAATGAGCTTATATGTTCCGTCTTATTTTCTTCTTTTCTTCTTCTTCTTTTTACATTACATGAAGTAGGTATCGAATTATTTTATTCAATTCTAAACTTCAAATTTAAGAAAAGAATGAAAACATCTCACAAATTTTTCCAAATATCTTAAAATTAAATGTAACAGTAATATAGTTGTAATTTCGTCTCTTCTTTCTTCAGATTTGGTCGGAAGCCGTTGCTGATAATATCCGGCACAATGATGACCATTTGTCTGAGCGTCTTGGGTTATTACTTCAAGCTCAAGGATGGAGGAAATGACATGAGTACTTTTGGCTGGCTGCCACTGACCAGCCTCGCTCTCTTCAACATTGTCTTTTCGATCGGTTTCGGATCCGTGCCATTCACGATAATAAGCGAGATATTTCCGCCGGAAACCAAGGGTGTTGCCAGCAGCTTGTCTATAGTAGTGCACTGGAGCCTAGTATTTGCCGTCACCAAGCTGTTCCCGACCATGGAGTGCAGGATGGGCCAGGCCGTGACTTTCTGGAGTTTCTCATGCTTCACTGCCGCGTCCGCGGTTTTCTCGTACTTCGTAGTGCCGGAGACGAAGGGCAAGACACTGCAGGAGATACAGAGCAAGCTCAAACGAAGGCAAAAATCGAAAACGGAATGTCAAGTCGAACCAGTCTGAAAATATCGGCATCTTGCAGTATTTTTATCTTGTTGCACTTTTGCAGCGCCGAAATTAAGTCGGCAAAGGTCGAAACGCTAAAGTCCTAATAAAGCTGATGAAGGAAAGAAAAAGAGAGAATGACAGAGAATGAGAAAGAGAAAGAGAGAGAGAGAGAGAGATGTGTTTTATATTTTTTCTTTTTTATAAAAATATATTTATCATAAGCGAATATTAATTCCACTTTTTGTGTAATTATTGTACGATGAATACGATGAATGAATTTCAAATGTTGAGCACACCTACTGATGTGTAAGTATATCTGCGCAACATTTTTATATGTATATACACTTGAAAGATTAAAATTGTAAAAAATGAAATACAAATGTCTTTTTATAGAAACTTAATTTCATTTTATTAAAGTTAATCAAGAATTATTTATAAAATGTTATTATCCTAGTGAAAATTTTTCTTAGAATTCTTCAATTTTGAAGAATTTTTATATAAATTTCCGGAGTCCCTAAAATTCCACATAATTATATTATTTTTGAAAAAAATTTCTCAAATTTTTATTTTGGAATATTTTTCGGTTGCTAAGAAAATTTATATTTTTCAATAAAAAAATTTTTTATATTTTATATGTTGGATAATCTTATTATTCCGGAAAAATATTTCAAGCGTTTTATAATTACGTACAGTAATTAATATTAAGTTATTTTTTCATTAAATTAACAAATTTTTTTGTATCGCAAACAATGTTACCGACAAACTAACATCCAAGTTAAAGTGAATTCTATTCACTGGATGTCACGCGCTACACGTTTGTGAGAAATACAAATAAGAAGTTAAGAAATAAGAAGAGACAGAGAAAAGAATATTATATTTTCTTTTTTGTGCCAATCGTAAATCGTGCATAAAAAAATATTATATCTATTTTCTATCTTTCCTTGATATTGTCAATTAATAATACAACAAATGATAATACAACAAACTCGTTTCACTAGCATGTACCTTTCTTATCGAGTCATGGTAAAAGAAGTCAAATATTTGCATCTCTTAGAATTCGCAAAGATAATGCTTCAAAACGGTTGTTAATTTCATTATTCATTTATATTATTTTATATGCAAGTTTTGATTTAACTGAATTCTTATATATTCTTAATTGAATTCCATAACTTATTTTGAAAGCTCGACTATTCCGATTTGCTTGTTCACAGTAAAAAAAAACATTTTATATTTGTGTTAAACCGGTCCTTACTAAAATTTATGTTAAATTTATCTGAATGTTAATTTAACATATATAACGTAATTATTATTTTTTAATATTTTGTTAAATTAATATTTAACATTTATTAGTATTAAAATAACAAATTTATAAGTAAACAAATAATAAAAAGACTATATATTTTAAAAATATAAATTTTAAGATAAAAAATAAATGTACGTGTAAATTAAAAATTTTTTAAATGTTGACTTCATTGAACAAATATGCTTTCACAATTTATTTCCAAACTATATCGAAGTGTTACATTCTTTGTGTTAATTTTTACATAATGTTTGTATCACTTTCTAATATTTAGATTTATCTCATGTAACATTAATACGAAAATTTGGATGGACTGTTTAGAACATGGGATGCGTTAAATTTAATATAAATTTTTCAATTGATTTTTTCTAAACTAATTTATAAACTCGCGTTTCTTTATTTCTGATAAATTGTTAAAAAAATCACTGATTTTTATAAATTAAATCACAAATAAATTCTCATCGATTTTTATTAAATCCACTTGTCTACTGCCGCTACTTGTTGCAGCAGAGTATAACAAGTGGTATAAAGGCAATTCGGTCACCGGCAGAGATATTACATTAAGTTTCACAATAAGGGATTACTATTTGATTTAAGTTAGGTACCAAGTATAATGAGATAAGTGAGTGAAAGGAGTCCTATTCCCCGCGTGCATTCTTCGGAAGTGCTTACAATAGAGAAATCCTGTTTGTCACAGGATTTGCTTTTCGCAGTAGCGAAACCTTGATATCAACTTTAACATCATTATATCGCCTTATTTGATGCAAATTATTTAATGAGAAAAATTTCTGATTGAAAAATGAATGAATCAAGAGATCCTGATCATATCAATCAGAAGTTCTAGTTATCTGATTATCTCAACTGGATTATTATAATCTGATTATCTTAACTAGAATTTTGATTGATATACGGAAAGAAACGATTTTACTAAAGTATGTAACAATTTAATTTAGATACAAATCTGAAAATTTATTGGATTATCAAAATTATTATGTAGAATTCAAACATAATGAGCAATACTACAAAAAAGTTTAACATTCTAGCAATCAGTATAGGAAATTATTCTGATGATCTAACAAATTTTATTTTCAGATCTGTATCTAATTAAATATTTAGACTTTAACAAAACTGTCTTCTTTTCGTATATGATCAAAATCTACTGATTTGTTCATCTTCAACCAAAAATTTTTCCCAGGGTCGTTTCTGTATTTCTATCTCTCTCCGTTATTACAATTGTGAAACGAAGCAAATCACAATTTTCTTAAGAGCTATGCGAGTTGAAAAATTGCACGTGTAAAATTTACCTAGAAATTTCTCGACTAGATCAAAATGAATATTTTTTTAACAAAAATATCATTGCGCTGTACTTCTTTTATATCATCCTTTTATTAAACATAATAATTATGCGTTTCGCGCATATTAAAATCTTATTTAAATAAAATTCCGATTTTATTTTAATATAATTCTGAATTCAATGCTTTAATTCCAGTCTTTACATCAATAGAATCTTGCCTGGAAATTTATCAAGTTTAATATTCAAATTTAAAAAATTGCAACAAGAAACGACGTTCAGATAAATTTTTATAGCAAAACAAATATTCAACAAGGAATATTTATATTACTCATCAAAAATACGCATCGATTAATAATAATATTAATCAAGCATACGCGTGTATGCTTTCATACAATAATCAATAAAAAAAGGATATAACATTAATAATTCTACGCGTTACATAATAGCCACCACGCTACTACTGGAAAGAATACAAAATCCTTTATGAAGACATAAATAAATGAGCAGCCATCAGCACTTGCTGAGAGATGAGAAGTTTGCAGTGCTATAAATCCTAAGTAGGACTCAGTTTCCGGAGGTTTGAACAACTTATCCTTCATAAGTCCCGCTGATGACGTTCCACATTGTGAAGTTTCGCCGTCTCTTTCCACTGTCTCCGAAGACTATTATGGCGCGGGAGGACGCGCGAAAGGTGGATGAAAGAGAAGTTGTAATCACATGTTGTAAGGACGGTTGGACACGTAAGAATGATGTGAAAAGCAATATCCGGCATATCCGTCTCTCCATCTCTTTAACGACAAGCTTTTTATTGTTGTTATAAAAATGCTTCGATCATCTCATAATATATTTATTGAGAAAATAGTGTGCGATTTGTCAGAGCTCTTTTATATATCCACAATTTTCTAGTAAATGTCTTGTTCGGATAAAGAATATTTCGAAGGTATCTTTCCTTGCTAATTAATGGGCTGTGAAATATATTTTTTCGCAATATATTATACGTCTCTCGTCTTTTTTAAAATATAATACAAGTAAATTTTCGTTTCAACATAGAATTTCGATACTTTCATGTTTATAAAAAATTCTACCTGTGATTATCGTGTGATACATTTAAGTTTCGTGTAGACATGTTATAAAATCAATTAATATATTATATTCTATTATAATAAGTTAGAAGAATGAAATAGAATTTATACATTTATATCGTGTTTAATTCACGAAAATCGTCTTATAAACATAGAATAATATTTTCTCCTCGATCTAAATTCCTCTGAATATTAAATCAAGAACTAGATTTCACAATTCATTGTTGCAACTATATTCTTGCATAAATGGAAAACTGTAAACAATGCTGGTTACACATATGTCGCGAAAACGATATATTGCCATGTCATATCTTACATCAGTAGCTTATATCTCATAAGAAATATTACGATATTACATGCCTTGAGACAAGGTTTTGTTCAAACCATGCGTCAAGATGCATATTCAGGGGGGCACAGCTGTTACATATAATCTTCTAATATCACGACAAAGTTACAGAGATTTTCTCAAATCACATCTAGCGCACTAAGGACTTATCCGCCCCTTCTTGACAAAAGCGTCAGAAAAAATATATTTGCATTCCGCAACAATTCTAATCTTAAGAATAGAAATGCACATAGAGTTATATATACAGTAAAAATATTTTGTGTTTGTATAAAAATGGAACCTTGTTAATTAAAATTTTTATATTGAATTTTTAACGGTATCTGATGATTAATTTAACATAAAGTGATTACATTGTTTGAATATTTTATTCAATTAATTTAACATTTCAAATATTAAAATAATATAAGTCATGAATAAGTGAGTAAACTAACAAAAATAAAATGTTTTAAAATGTAAATTGTGAACAATATGTAAAAAATGAGATCAACAACGAACAAATAAGGTGTTACAAAAAAAAATTAATTTATTAATCTGATACATAATACTGAATGATAAAAAGTGATATTTTCATAACTCCAGAACAAAATTAGTCATTTTTTTAGTTTTTTGACTGCTAAATACGAATCTGTCTTTAAAATTATCCTATCAAGTCACAATTTAGAGAAATTTGTAATTAAAATTATAAAAGGATTATTTTTACATCTTTTATCCAAAAAATTACGGGAAATCACTAGTCTTGATTTTTTTTGTCAAACAATGTAAAGAGTATTAATGAATATTTCGATTGCACGGAATCTTTTCAGCGCGCGCAGTAAAAATTTCTTTCATGATAATTTAAATAAAGTATTGTGAAACATGACGCATACAAAAATGATGAAAAATCGAAATATTTGCAATCGATTGTATATGAATAGGGATTAATAATAAAAGACCAGCAAACTAAAAATACATTTCACAAATACAAACCTTTTATAGATCTAGATATTAATGAATTATTGATCATCAAAGGTAAATGTATATAAGTATATTATATATAAATGTATATTGTATAAATATATTGTATAAATGTATATAAATATATTGTATAAACGTGTATAAATATTGTAAGATAAACGTATATAAATATAAAAAACGTATAAACATATATAATACTGTCGAACTTCAAAACTAATAAATAAAAGAACATCTATCAATCTATTCTTTCTTTCGGGACGAGAATGGGTTAATAATATATCAAAGATAGACATCGAGTTGTCATAATAAAAAAACCATTAATTAAGGACAGGTTGGCGAATAAAAAGAAGTATATACTAATTTTTATGCATATTTTTAAGACATAGTTGAAATGGATGTTTCTTTCAATAATTTGTTTCTTATTTCTCGATCAAGTTCGCAATCTTATCAAATTGTGAATTCTAGGATAAATGAATAAAAGATGTAAATGTGTTGATTTAACATATTCTAAATGTTAATTTGATTGAAGAAATATGCTTCCACAATTTTTGTTTACAAATTGTGTCTGTATTTTTTATATTAATTTTTTATAATAAAATATATTTGTTATTAACATATCCATCTTATGTTAAAATTTAAATTAGTATAAAAATTTGGATGGATCATTTAAGACACATGAATTAAATTTAGCATAAATTTCCAACTGTGTACTTTATACTTCATAAAAATTATAGATTTACTTTTTCGCAAATTGAAGCAAAGATAAGCTAACATTTCAAAACAGCTCGAATAGGATTTGAAAGATATTTAGAGAGAGAGTTGTACATAAATGAATGTGACGTACTATGAAAATGATCGTGTACTAATTGCTTGCAGTGCAACAGCTGCATTTGATTGCAGGAGTTTGTAATGATTGCAAATTACTTCCTTGTTATGCGTTACCTTTTTTTAGCATTAATCCATATATACTATTTTTTTAAGAAATAAAAAATCAAGTGTGAGGATACTTCGACGTCGCAATAATCGCAAATCATTTTACGACTATAACTATTATTTTAAACAATCTGAAAAAGCTTTCATTCAATAAGATTTTCACACAGTAAACATATAAAAAATCGTAACATTTACTCGACACAATTTCAATTACCCTACCTAGCTCTTGAGCTGGAAGGGAAACTTATTGCAAGATCGCTCGCGTAACGAAAGTACCTTTACCTTATACTCGTGGGAATGTACGTCCGGATACTTTCTGAGAGTACTATCCCAATAAGTTCTGGAATTCGTGTGGCGCAGTCTGAGAAATATATATATATATATATATATATATATATATATATCCAAATACTATATACTATTCATGAATCGCAAACATTATTAGCCATATCGTACAAAAAGGATGCACATTTTAATCATCTGTCTAATTAATCATCGTTACTATAAGTTACTATAAATTAGGATCGAAGACGACTCCAAAATCGTAATATTGTTCGAAATGTAAATGACAAAACTAATGTGTCACAAATGTCACAATGATGAAATATGGATTTTAAACTCCAAATTATATATAGTTGGATACCGAGAATCCGGTTAGGAAAATTCAGGTTTAGTTTCAGAGGGCAGATGAAAGCTGGTAAAACAGCATATCTTATATATTATCGGTGCGCTTAAAATTCTACCTGCGTAGATTATATTTCATCGTTTAAATTTAATTTCACTTTAATTGGCGTATTAATATTCCTCGGATATCACTTAATATCGCGAACTAATTATTTCCATTTTAATTTAGAAGAAAAAAGGAATAACTTAATAAGAAGAGAAATAACCTGATTTCCAAAAAATTGGAAGAGAATCTATTGAGAGACTGTATTTCTCGCGGGATTAATAACAAATGATTGATACTTACAATCAACTATTGAGTCATTAAAATATCGAAATAGAGAGGGGAGTATATTTTCGGAAGAACTTGAATATAAGATTTATTATAATCCTAAAATTTTGAATGTATAATTAAGAACATGTATAATTAAATATTAATATCAATTAATTAATAACACTAAATAAGATTTTACTATTTATTTACACCTTAATTAATAAAAATTTAATAAAAATAATAATTTAAAATAAATAATGGACTTTTGATAATTTGATAAAATATAATACAATAAAAATAATAAAAATCTTTTAATGTTTTAATTTTATTAGTTTGATGTATGTCTTTTTAAATTTCTGTTAAGGAACTTTTTTATTTATCAAGTTTCGCTGTTTCTTTAATATTTCTGTTTTTAATTATTACTGTTTATAAAATTTTCACGTTTTAAAATGTGACAGAATGCACAAAAATCTATCAAATTAATAACGCCATTATATTGCGGCATAACGCTTCTTCACTAATATACCTACTGTTTCACTGTACTTAATTATATCTTTAACTTTCTGTCAGCATAAAACCGTCCTTGGATTAATCACAGTTACTAATTTCTACTTTGTTTGAGAATTTATTACGATTATTATGAAAAGTTGAAAAAGTAACGTTCTCCGATTTGCTTAATGCACAACTTACAATAAGATTATAATTGTAGTTTAAATTTCCACAAGCAAAAGTTTCAGATTGATTGAAATTTTCATCTTAATTCTCAATTTTCATATACCATTAATCAGACACAAAATCGTTAATGTTTCTAGGCAATATCGTATAATGAAGGTTTATCATTATCGATGTACATAATAAAAACTCTGTTTAAATTTATGTCAAAAGAAAGTTGCGCTGACAAACTCCTCATTCAAAGTACCAGCCTTTATAATTAATAAGAAGATAAAAGAAAAATTTATCGGTTATTAAAAAATCTTGGTATTTCTCAGTATCATGTAACGCCGCAAAGAATCCGTGTCGATTTGCCTTTATTAGCTTTGAGATAAGAGAAACGTTTAAACTTAATCATCGGCAAGCCTTCGATCGCAGCTTTTAGTTAAATCGATTTTGTTAACGGAAATCCGTTATTCTCGAATAGCGTTATCGAGAATTTTCTTGTACCGCAAGAATGATAATCGCGTAAGGACGAGAATTATACGTTGACTGCGGAAGAGAGAGAGAGAGAGCCGGTTTCACCGTTTCGCGTATTAACTCTCATCCGACGGAATCTGGTGTCGATTGGCGAATTAATTACCGCGCGTGTCCTGCGGAACGGGGTACCGTTCGCCCGCTGTCGATTCGCCTGTTTGCCGTATCCTGCTCACCACGACCTCCGCCACCTCCACCATCGTCACCGCCATCACTTGCACGAGAGGAAAGGGTTGGTTGCGCTCGTTGTGGATGCCATGGGTGGGGGTTAGCGTCAGTGGCATCGGTGGATGTTCGTGCAGGTACGTGGTACCCCCCACGACTATCGTCGCTACCGCCGCCGCTGCCGCCGCCACTACCACCACCACCACCACCACCACCACCACTACCACCATTATCAAACTGTTATGAGCACCAACAACAACGATCACTAACACCATCAGCATTTCCGCGACCGGCCCTCATCACCACCACCGACCTCTCACCGCGATTCTCGCGTGTGTGTTTCGAGATCCCACCGTTATGTGTATACGTATATAACGCGGCTACGCCAACGAAGATTCCGCGCGGCCGACGGCGTTCTCCGTGCGGCTCGGGGTGGTTCGATACACGCGCGCGCGCACGGTACCGATGGGGGTTCGGTGCCGACAGTGCCGCCACAGCTCTCGGAAGAGACGCCCGTGATTTTGCACCCCCGCTCGAGCAGAATTTACCGAACTATACGACGAGGGTGCACCACGGCTCTCTCTTTTTCTCTCTCTTTCTCTCTCTCTTTCTCTCTCTCTCTCTCTCTCTCTCCTTCTGTCTCTGTCCCTCTATCTTTCTCCCGCTTGATCCTTCCTTTTTCTCTCTACTCCCATTTGAATGTCTTCTCTTTTTACCGCGGACTGTTCCTCTTTCTCGCTTTCGGCTTTTCTCTTCGTTTTCGTCGTATCCCTCGCCCGACTGTACTATTCGCGACGTGACGACTGCCGTACCTCGCCGGATGACGGATGACGAGTGAGTGCTGACTGTGGGGGATACCGCGGAGTCAACCGCGTTTGGTCTCGCCGTCAATCTCAACGCCTCGTGGTGGTGGGTACTGGTGATGATAGTGGTACGCTGATACGAGCCGACCACGCTGTTTCGCAAGAACCGCGGTTGTGTGTGGGCGGATGCGCCTTTCCCCCCCATCCTTACTCCCGCCAGTGCATACCTCAAACGAACAGCCTGGCTAATCGCGTCCTGGCCGCTTAGTCACCAACGATTCGTCCTCGGGGTCCTTTTCGCATGATCCCACCGGAACGCGAATGAACATTCAGAGGGTCGGGGTGATTGACCGGCAGGCGACGACACTTCGTGTGTTTCCGAC
>Ga0157364_1006478_pt1 | contig 12033 bp, 6 predicted proteins | sample AttsexASBM2_FD_111476 | JGI IMG/M metagenome (GOLD analysis project Ga0157364, IMG submission 111476) | Fungus gardens microbial communities from leaf cutter ant in Ribeirão Preto, State of São Paulo, Brazil - Atta sexdens ASBM2 | ecosystem: Host-associated > Fungi > Mycelium > Unclassified ...
GCAAAAGGTCGTTGATGCAAACGGAGAATATTTCGCTGATTAATATTTTTTCGTTTGTTTTTGAATAAAGATTGAATTTTACAAAAAAAAGCTCAGAACTTTTTTGTACACCTAATATATATAAATATATTATTATATTTTTTTATTATATATATTTTTAATATATATTATGAGTTTTAATGCTCGATACTCGTGTTCTTGAGCAGCACGTAATTTAAATATTAATATTAATTGTTTTAAGAAAATTTAGGATTACGCACAGTTATAACCTCAATAAATACCACCACGAATCCATATCAAAAGTTTCGAGAAAAATATTTATTCTTAATGTTCTAATTCTAAGACTCATTGTGTCATACTAGTGCTCGATCTAATTCTACCTGATGTCTTTTAGTTATACAGACCTTCGGTAAAACACATCGGATTTCCTCGTGGAAACAATTTCAAAGCTATAAAATATCTCGTTTTTGCTGATTTTATCTTTTAACAATTGTCGCAGATTCACTATCGTTTTATGAGGATTCTCGATATGAAAATCGGATATGGAAGGATTGTCGTTTCCGTCAGCGTCATTCCGCTCACATATGTCGTTTTCAAGAATTAAGTTTCTCATTATAAATCAGATCATCGTGTAAATCTAATTTTAATACTTTCATTCCATGGACTATACTAATAAGCATCGAATTATGTAATGTATAGCGTGGCGCATCTCTTACAGTGATGTACACAATATTACATACTTGTATAAAATATATATACACAATAAAAAAAAAAATATATATATATGTATCATTAATTATGTATGACTGATTTTTATGTTATAAGAAAAACGATGTCGATCTTAATGCCAATTAAGTAATCTTCAATGCCAATAGATCTCAATGTTGTATATTTAATATATTATAGAGAATAGAATAAGTCGTTTATTTTGGAAATGGTCCCATAATACAAGTTTCGAAAAATTATAGATTTTAATTACAATTTATATTTATATTTATAACATTTATTATTTGGCTTCTTAAAAGATTTCTTAAATAAAGTGTTTTTACATCCTAATAAAAAATTTTTTATGCATGAATATGTCTAAACATACACAAACACGCATAATATATTCATAAACATGTATAATTATATATGAAATATGTCTGTACATATACATATTTATACATATTTATACATATTTTTGCATGAAAAATTTTTTACCGGGACTACGCTTAAAGATTTGTCATTCATTTGTTAGATTCGCATAACGCGTTTCTTAATTATTATTTCTAACTGTACATCCACCTCAATGTAAAAAAAATAAATTATAATTACTGGTAAAGATTTTTATAGATTATTTTTTTCTCAAATATAATCTCCTACAGACTTCTGTGATCGGTATGTCGGATACAGTTGGTATTCCTCCTGGAGTAGTTTCGACATTTTGTAGAGCATACTTGTCTGTAATAGTTCGGATGTCATCGATGTCCGGAGTTATCAACATATTGATTGCAGGATAAATTAAAAATGCAAATGTTGTTAGAGCGGTCAATGCCCATATAGGAATCGCAACTGCCCAATACTTGGAGGGCCAATAAATCAGGCCTAAATAATCATGCAGCACCTTGTCCGGTATTATCGCCCATATCATGTACAACAGGAATAACATATTCGATCCGATGTACATGGCATATCCATAGACAGCCCTGGGACCATAAGGCGCAGGAGTGTGCTCCATAACGCATGTATATTTGAAATTAACTGATAAATATAATTGGCTAATTTTTGGCTCCGTAATAACTATATGTCGGTTCAGGTGGACCAAATTTTTCGATGGTTTCTGTAACTAGTAGTAGATTATCAAAAAAAGATGTAAGTGCCACACGTACTTTCTTTGCTTCCTTACCACTGAATGACCTGTACAGAAAATGATAAATGTTAGTAAAATAACATTTACAAATATTTAATGCAATTTTAAGCTTACACTTCTAAAATATTATTATTTAATGTAAGCTTCTTTGTGGCATCACTACGCGGTGGTTCCTCATCGACCCGAAGTACTTGATATACAATTTCTGCTTCTCTGGCGCTTGGAAAAGACACAGACAATTCTCTGTATAATGTTAAGGTTTTAAAAATAGTAAATTGGATAGTAAATATTATTATAAACAAATCATTTGTAAAATAAGGATACACTTTAAGGTCACTCATGGCATTGTATAGTGATACAAATTGAAATTGTCCAAATTGTGAAATTTCTGTCACGCTGTTTTGTAATCATAAAATATAGTAATGTGAGTATATAATGTAAATAAATATTATACACTTATATTAATGTACATACAAAATTTTAGTTTTTTAAATTTCTAATGAAAATTTGTTCGGAATTTTTATACAAATTAGAATTTTAGAATAATATTGGAATAATTTTTTTCAAAAATATTCTAAAATTTCTAAGATTGTTTATTTTATAATTACTGAAAAAATACTTTCTTCAGATTTCTTCAGATTTTATCAGATTTATAAGATTTATTAGAAATTATAGAATGAGAAATTTTAGAATATTTAATTCATATGTATATATAATTATATAAAATTTTATTATATAAAATTCTAAAAAAAATATAGACTTTATAGGCATTTCTGAAAAGCATTTCAATTTGTATAAAAAAATTTGAGCAACTTCCTAAAAAATTATAAAATTACTCAGAAAATTTTGAAAAATTACATGAAAAATTCAGAGAAAAATTTTCACCAGAGAATATTTGACATAACCTCAAATCGATCGTGACTCACATCAATGGAGTCAAATGGAGTCGCACAACGCAATCGTGCGATATGTTTATCTTAATGTGACACAACGTTGTTCAAGGATCATGTAACAATTATTGTATTTAAAAACGTTGCAATTAGCATCGACGCGATAGACATTCGCTCAACACATCTATGCAGGAGTGCGTCCATGGGCGTTGCTGACGTACAATAGTCATCTCATGTTAGTATAAACATTGCATTTCGAAGAAAAAGGAGGGAGAAGAAAGACAATAGGTAGGACTGCATTTACCAAAAATTTTTATCTGCTTCCAGAATCACTCTCAAATGTAGGTAATATTCAATCGCTTGGTAATCACCACTCTTTAAACTTTTTACAGATCTCTTTGTTCTGTTTCTAGGTTATATTGACAGCTGCATTTATTTACCACTGTCATAAGTGTCATTGTTAAAATTTAGTTTAGGCCTTGTTTGATACTTTATCTTGGACATTTGTGAACAAATGATCAGTATTATGCAAAACATCGTGGAAATAATACCATACTTGAATAACTTATCCAGAGATCACAAGAGATCTCTATGTGTTTGTCTATTTAGCTAATTAATATTTTATTGTGAAATCTAAATATTATTTAAATTCAGTTGCATTTTACTTACTACGTCAATTACGATAAGACGAAAAGATTATTTTATCTTGCTTCTGCACAAAAAGAATCCTATAATCAGAGTACAAAATACACTATTAAATACTACAAAAAAGTATTAATATGAATGGACCAACGAGAGATCTACCGTGGGGTTTGCAATGCACAAGATGTATGTGCAACGGTTGCTGCGAGCATCGTCGTATCAATTGGACAGCATGGCACCAAGGAGGCATATTGGCACTTACGTATCTAGCATATACTTGTTATCATTTGACTCGGAAACCGATATCTGTAGTAAAGAATGTTTTAAGTCTCAATTGCAGCAATCTACCAGTACCTGCGGATATTTTTGTAAATGCTAGTAACCGAGATACCTGGTGTGATTGGGCTCCATTTGGTAAGGAGAAATATTGGATAATAGAAAAATATATATATTTAAATATATATATTTATTATATATTACTTAAATATATATATTTAAATATTAGATGTGAGAAAAAGTTCGTGGCGTTTTTTTAATGTCATCTAACGGGAAAAACGCCACGAACTTTATCCCACACCTAATATTAATTACTTGTTTGAAGTATTTAAAAAATTCATGTATTCGCAAATTTATCATAAGTTTATCACGAGCATCAAATTTATTCAAAATATGTTTTGAAGCCTAATAAATTAAATATTTACTTCAATCAAGATTATATTAAAATTCAATTTGCTTTCTGTATAAAATCGCTTTTTCGATAAAATTTTGTAATGTTTTTAAAAAGAAAGATTGTTGTTTTAAATACATGATAATGAGTTTTCTATAACATTTGTAAAAAAATATATTTTGAGACTATTATCTATCAAAAATATTTTTTTGTTAAAGATTATTATTTATAAGAGAAAAATTATATATATATTTATTTATAAGAGAAAAAAGTAAACGGTAATTATTTTTCTTAACATATTTTTCTGTATGGAGGAAACAAATACTCGAATATGCAAATAATTCGTGCTACATTATTTTTACAGATACGGAAGATGCACCAGCATTACTTGGCATGCTGGATTCAGCATTTCTGTTTGCATATGCAGTGGCTATGTTTTTCAGGTGGATATCTTGAAATGAGTTTATTACACGGCACAAGGGAATTTTATCAATAATATTAATCTTTTCTTTTCACACAGTGGATTCATAGCGGAGAGAGTAAATCTGCGATACTTCCTTTCCATTGGTATGCTCGCCTCAGGCATATCATGTTACCTGTTTGGAATCGCTAAACCATACAATATTCACAATCTATGGTACTTTATTTTCGTGCAGGTAAATATCAATAACACATTAAGTGCTTTCTATTTGATGATACAAATTGATCCAAATATTGTACTGTCTTTGTTACTCGCGAAATGCTAAGAAAAATAGAACTTGCGTCGATTTGTGTTATTAAATGGAAAGCACCCATTATAAAGCATATTAACAAAGATTTTTCCCTTTTTTTTTGTACATAGGCACTAGGCGGAATCTTTCAAACTTCTGGATGGCCAGGTGTAGTAACTGTTGTGGGAAATTGGTTTGGAAAAGGCAAGCGTGGCTTGATCTTTGGAGTATGGAACTCTCATACGTCCTTAGGAAATATATTAGGTAGTTTAATCGCGGCGGCATACGTCGAGTCCGATTGGAGTTTGAGTTTCATTGTGCCTGGAGTGGTAATGGGACTGATGGGATTCGTGATCTTCCTGTTCCTAATACCAAATCCTATCGACCTAGGATATAGCTCGCCCGCTTCCCTCGGATACCGAAAAATTGTAACGAATAGTTCGGACGATGACTCGTTTGACGGAGGTTACGAATCTCATAGTGTCAACGAGGATGTAAGTTTGCCATAATTACTAAATATTTTTTGACGCTTTTTCACTCAGCAAATACTAGTCTATTATCATAATAGATGTTTTTTAATTTTAATAAGTGTAAAATTTGTAGTGTAATACATTTGCCTATTAACACGTAATAGCATGTTTGTAATTTGATTATAAGCATGTTCTCTATACTTTACTATAATTACAATTTTATATAAAGTTCTTTTAGTTTTCCTAGGTTTTTTTTAAATAATGCAAGTATCAAGATTAATTATTTTTAGTAGAATTATAGTTTGCACTTCCATAATAAATAAGCGTCTACTCTACCTAGCGTGTCATCTATCGCTGTGTCTACCGTGAACAACTTACTACCGACGTAAGTGCATGCCATCCTACAGTTAACACTGCTATTTAGCTTTAAAATATAACATAAACGTAATGCATGTGTTATATATATGATAAATTTATTCGTAATTTTTAAACCACATGAGGATATGTATTTTGAACAACAATGTGTCACTATAACATTTATTAATATCACAACTGCTTTCATCATGCTCTAACATATATAAATACTATTAGTAGTCATATGTAATTTATATGTTTCAAAGAATGTTGCAAATGAGCGCTCTGAAACTAGCCCAATGCTATCTGGACACCGACGTGATCATAATACATCTCACAATAGCGCGATCGACTTCATAGGAGCCATAAAGATACCAGGTGTTATCGAATATTCCTTATCGCTATTTTTCGCAAAGCTTGTTAGCTATACATTCCTCTACTGGTTACCATTGTACATCGCAGCTACAAGTAGGTATTCACAATAATAATCTTATTGTTACTATCTCATTATATAATCTCGTTTTAGCCTCAATAAGAATTTCTTGCAGCTACATACAACGCAACTCTGAGTGCGGATCTGTCGACTCTGTTTGATGTGGGCGGTATAATAGGTGCTATAGCAGCTGGAATCATCTCTGATTACAGTGGCATGAGCGCGTTAACATGCGCCGCAATGTTTGGACTTGCATTTCCCGCGGTGAGTACAATTTTTTTCTTAATACATTGAATTTTACCAAATGACTGAATTTTGTTACAAAAATGACAAAATTATTAGATTAATTATTAATGAGCTGTAAAAAAATAATTGCTTATATAAATTACTATAAATTCATTAAATAATGAAGCACATTGCTTTAAAGAATGTTCTTATTTCTGAATTCTATGCAATATCATAATGCAGATTTGAATGTATACATCATTTGTATATTTTAACATATGTGCCTTATATATTTCAGTTATTTATGTACGACTCTATCGGAAATACTAGTCTAGGCGTCAATATAATATTACTGCTGATAGGAGGGCTTTTAGTGAATGGTCCCTATGCATTAATAACGACTGCTGTGTCGGCCGAACTGGGAACTCATCCTAGTTTAGGAGAAAATTCAAAAGCTTTAGCTACAGTGACTGCCATTATCGATGGAACTGGTAGTATTGGGGCTGCAGTTGGTCCGTTATTAGCAGGTTTAGTGTCTCAGTGGGGCGGATGGCACAATGTGTTTTATATGCTTATGTGTGCGGATTTATTCGCTCTACTGGTGAGTTTGCTTTGCTTGTGAGTTTGCTTTCATTGATTCTAAAACGAAATATTACAAATAATGTGCATATCATGTTTCGCTGTTTCAGCTTCTGTCCAGATTAGTTTACAGAGATATAAGATTGTATGTGCAAAGACGAAGAATTATTCAAATGTAGAACGTGAAATAAAATTCGCTAATTATTGCGTATAAATGCGGAGAGGTATGTCAGTTTTTATATATTTGAATCTGTGTATTTATAATTTATAGTCTTGTATCTCCTTAAGGGATGCAAGAGAGAGATTTAAATATATGGAAATCTATTTTGGACAGTACTTTTTCATAACTGCTACACGCATCTAAATGTAATTTTAAACAGAAAAGCTAATAGCGCGCTGCTACTTTTCGAAATTGATATTTTTTATTAATGTATACAAAATGTAAAAAAGAATGTTATTTTTTTATTGTATGCTACATATCAGATGTTACCATATGAACTTACATGACATAAATATATTACAAAGTTTAATATACAATTGTTGAATGCACATATTTCTGCAATAAATTATTGCGTATCGCTGGAGTATCAAGCTCAAGGAATACCAGTGGGAATTATGTAGCTGATAGAATCGGCGAATTCACCCCAAGCAGCTCTTTGGGTTTGGAAGATTATTATCCAAGCTAGTAAAGCAGCTGTCCAAATAACTGCTCCGATAGCAGAGAAAATCACATCTGAAAGAAACGTAAATGCGTATCATTAGAGAGGAGAGGCTAAAATTCGTTGTAGGAAATAAATTGATTGATACAAACATCTCTTAATCTGTTTTTGTTCCTCGTAAGGTGGTGCTATGAAAGCTTCTTTTGAGAACCAAACCGCATTCACGGCCCATAGGAATGGCAGCAATGCAAAACCAGCTGTAACAGAGAGAAATTGAAGAAAATATTGGCAAGTTGTTGTAAAATGTGACTTTTGGCTGTGCACTGCGTTATTTTTTTCTCTCTGTACTTAAATTATATATACATATTTAGATTTTAGAAGAAAGATTTTGGAGAGAAGAAACAACTATCCCAAAAAATCAAGAACGCAGCTAAAGAAGTTAACAACATAAGAATTATATTTTGACACTAAGAATCATGTACTGCTGCAAATTCATAGCTATATTCATAGCTTTAATCCTAATTTTAGTTCTCAATCAATATTTAACATACTTAAGGATGAAGCATCTATAGATATTGCTAATCCGTACATGTGTTAAGATCTGAATTGTAATGTTGAAATATGAAGTAATTCTGGTTCGAATTTTAAAACATGATTGGACAGTAAGGCTGTATTCGAAAAGCGTGCTATCAGCGCTATTTGTGTCATCTATTCTTGTTTTAACATCTAGTAAACAATGAAGATAGAATGACACAAATAGCACTAATGTCTCCCCGAATATATCCTAACTGTGTTCAGAATTAGGTGATAAGGGGTATCTTTCAATAAAGCCCATTCGGTTAACTCTTAACCGAAGTTCAACTTATTTCTCATCTCTTTCCAGTTATAGAATCGGAAAGAGACAATAAATAAGTTGAACTTCGATTAAAGTTAATTGTGAGTTGTGGAACTGAGCCTAATGCTCATTTCCATCAATGTAGATTAACTTTAATCTCAATTCAACTTACTCTTCATCTTTTTCTAATTTTTAGAATTGAAAAAAGATGAAGAATAATTTGAATCAAGATTAAATTTAATCTACATTGGTGGAAACGAGCATAAGAGATACAGACATAGTGTAACAAATGAATCATTACATTCTTGTTTGTTGATATTAAACAAAGATGAAATGATCACTTGTTACATTGTCTCTTCTTGGAAAACATACAAAAATGTCTCTTTAAGACAATTGTAAAGTGTCTTATGTCTCAATTTTGTCATGTATGTTGTCAAATTTGTGCCAACTATCCCATTCTACGGTATTCCATAAATTATCAAGCGCGAAATATCAATATTAGGACCTTTTAGCTTCGCGATGTCAACGTACCGCGAAAATACCATTTGCAGAGATGCAATTTCTTCTCGTTCGGTATTTTTGACAGGTCCATCGTAGCCATCGACACCAGACGGCTCCTAACCTATTTTCCTTTCTGAGGGTCGCTTAGAGACACCTCGTTTTCTCGATCAAACAATGTAAATAATGAAAAAATTGAGTCGATCGGTGAAACAATCTCGGAATCGCGCTGGCGAGAACTAAACGTGAGTAAAATGTGACAATAAGAATAAATGGAAAGAAAGAAAAACGTCTGGTCGCGCTCCCAAGATGGCGCCGCGACAAGCAACGGAGGCGCGCGCGTTCGAGGCTCCTCCTGGTGGCGGGCAGCGTCACGTGAGCGGTGCGGTCACGTGACCACAGACGCTCGAGTCCCCGCCGAGGCTCCGCTGTCGCCAGGCCAGCCGGCCATTTTGGTACGTTAACATGGCGTCGCCGCCGGAGATTAATATGGCGTCCTCGGACATAATAACCGAAGTGGAGATCCAACCGGACATCCAGGAGGTCGAGATAGAGGCGATACCGGTGGAGATACCGTGCGAGACCGTGGAGACGACGATCGAGGGCGAGGACGGGCAGCCGATGATAGCGCTGCAGCCGTTGCCGGAGCCGGGCCGAGAAGAAATCATACTGCAGACGCAAGAGGAGATCGTTGGCGCCGATCCGCTTAGCGTATACGACCAGATTCCCGTGCCGGATAACGACATTTATGTCGAATCCAGCCCCGGGCCGTCGCGTAAAGCTGCTAAGAAGGCGCGGAAGAGCGGTGGCACGCGTTTCCGTGCCTCCGACCACGCGATTTTCGGCGAGATGGCCACTGAGACCAAGGCTAGAAAGTGGGAACAGAAGCAGGTGCAGATCAAGACGCTCGAGGGCGAGTTTTCGGTAACGATGTGGGCGTCCGGCACGGACGACGGTGAGTCTTTTTACACATTTTCGGTCTTCCTCTGAACTTCTTCATTCGTACTTCCGTTCTTTCATTCTCATTCATTTTTCTCTCTCTTTTTCTTTTTATCCATCGCTCTCCCTTCGCCGAATTCTCGAGCTAAAAAGGAGTTTCTTTATTTCTTTCTCTTCTCCTTCGTCTCTCCCCTCGTTCCTCCTGGCCCCTTCGTTATCCACCACGCACACGGGCGGATACGCACTTCCGGTGCGATGCTCAGATCGATACTGCGTCGCTACACGGGCGCGCGATTCCCATGTAGAAAAATCGGCTACCTGGCTCGGTCACGTCGGCCGCGCGCTTCAGCCGGCTTGACAGGCCGCGTTGTTTGTTTTGATCCCGCGAACGCCATTATGCTTGGCCCCACGGGGGCAGCCATATTTTGAAAATGGCCTCTTTAACGCGGCGGATGGTCCGCTTGTCCACCGTTAAGCAAATGGCGGCGGCGGACGAGCCGAGCGACGTCGCGGAGCATCGCGGCACTTGATGTCCTATCGGCGTCGATACATTCAAATTTTGTCTCTTTGAGAGAGATAAAAATAAATAGTAATATGTAGAGCGAGTTCTAGCCGAGATTCTCATTGGAGAAAAAAAATGTGGATCTCAAGACGCACAAAAGAAGTTGCGAGTAACGCTCCTCTGACGTCACGAGAGATCCATGTTGCATCGCGAGCGCATATATCGGGTATCCTGAACTCGAACGGGCGATTATTTCGTTGATTTACACCTTCCTTGTTTTTTTATATATTTTAAATCTGTTTTTTATTTGCACTCTCGGAACTGAGTGCACTAAATTCAGAAAATGTAGAAATAAAAGACAGATCTTTTATTGCATATTTAATTAAGGATGTATTATAAATATTTTTAAAATAATGGAAAAGTATTTAAAAAATTACAGATTATTTTAGGTCATACATTTAGGTCATACAAAAGTAATAAAAAAGATTTGAGTTTACCGTCTGACTCTCAAAGTTCATTTTAATAAGATTTTTAAAATCTATGTTCTATGTATCTTTTTAACAGAAATATATGGAAACGTATTATAAAATAATGATAAAAACCTCAATTTATTATGCAAATACTTTAAATATTCCAGATGATATAAAGTTACATTGCAATGTAAAGATTAGTTGGTCTATAAATAAATAAAATATTTCTTTTAAATCTTTGTAATCAATCTGTGAATGACAATGAAGCTTTATATAAATTGTTTTGACTTAAAATATTTATAGAAAAAGTTAAAATTTTTGTCAATTTTTCAATTTTAACTTATAACAAAATAATAATGTAAATAAACAATAAAATTATATTTAAAAAATAGATTATTGTATATACAACTTTCATATATAGTTTCTTTAAAGTATAAATATTAATGCATTTGTAAAAATAAACATAATACATCTTTAAAGATAAATTGTATTTTGCAAAAATTTTTCAATACAAACTTTAATATTATTGTAATTTCTTCGGAAACAACTTGTGATCTTAGATATTGAAGACGCGATATAACAAGATCCTATTTTTTTCAGTATGCATTTTTTTACTTTTATCCTATATATCCCATTTTTCCTGAATAAAATACATTTTTTTTAAGCTTTCAACGAGAAAGATGTAATATTAAAATATATTCATGGTTTTAAATTTAAAAAATTCGATGTTTCTATTTCTGGCAGAAATCAGAAATAATTAATTAACATTGCAAATGGTAATTTTAATTACCTTGTTTATGCACTGAAAAAAAATGACATCATTATATCAACAGAATTATTTTAATTGAAAATAATCTTATTGACTAAATAACAGTATTAATATAACAAATACAATTTTATTAAAACAAAAGTGACATATTTTCCTTAATAGTGAGATTGAATTAACAAAATTATTTGCAATTAAAATAATGCTTGATATAATGTCATTCTTTTTCTCAGTATGGAATTGTAAGAAATTACATTAAGGTAGCCTCATCTTTTCACCCTAATTTAATTGCTATAATAATTTTATTAGAAATTATATCTCGTTGCAGTTTTATTATAAATTTATTCCTCAATCATATTTCCTTTAACAATCCTGTACTAATTAATAATAATTTCTGTTCCCTTTGTTATCAAATATATATAAAATATAAAGTTTATATATATATATATATATACATACATATATATATATATACATACATTTATATATATATATATACATATATATATATATATATATATATATATATATATCAAATTATA
>Ga0157364_1006479_pt1 | contig 12033 bp, 5 predicted proteins | sample AttsexASBM2_FD_111476 | JGI IMG/M metagenome (GOLD analysis project Ga0157364, IMG submission 111476) | Fungus gardens microbial communities from leaf cutter ant in Ribeirão Preto, State of São Paulo, Brazil - Atta sexdens ASBM2 | ecosystem: Host-associated > Fungi > Mycelium > Unclassified ...
TAGATTAACTTTAATCTCATTAACTTGTTCTTTATCTTTTTTCCTAATTTTAAGAATTAGAAAAAGATAAAGAATAAATTCTAAGATTAAAGTTAATCTGATAAAAAATGAACGTCAGTTACGACACAACTCAGAAATTGTCAATTTGAATTTTTTGTAGAAAAAGAATGGGAATATAAAGGAAAAAGGAAAAACATAATTTTATTCTTCTATATATTAATTATTACATCAAAATTGCATTTCAAAATTAATATTACAAAATTTTAATGATTCAAAATATTCAAATTTATTTTCATTTTTTGAATTGTGTTAATGTTGTAGCAAGTGAGCAATATTTATTTCATATATTTATCTCGAATTTATTTCAAATTTATCTTATTTTGAGGTAAATATATTTCATACATTTATCTCATAAATTTATTTCACATAACTCTCAATGAGATGTTTATATATATGTATATATATACCTTTCAGTAATATTTATTTCAATGTATTTATTTCATATATTATCTTCTATTTAAAAAGTGTTTTACTTGTATACACATATAATAGAAAAACATACGCCATATTTAACGTTAACATCGTTTCTACTTCATTACTAATGAAAATTAACATCCTCTCTTACTGTGTGCGAGGATCGATGCGAAATTCGTATCCCGAGCAACTTTGACGTAGTAAATCACCTTCGCGTGATTAGAAATGATTCTAATTCGTTATCGCGCGATGATGAGCCGTTCACCAAACATCAAAGTGTTACGATCAAGGATTAATAGCGGATTCACTTCGCGATGTATGCCCATCAGCAATGCAAATTGTAGGCCTTGCCGTAATTCGGTATTAATTCCGTTCACATTTCAACACAGCACACGTAGCGAAGGTTAAATCTAATCTAAAATATCCGGCGGCATTTCGCCTGCGGCCCTTTAAGTTGCCTCAGTTGCTCAATAAGTGATTGAAAAATTACATATGTCGGTTTATGGTATATTCTTCTGAAGAACAACTTCAAATTATTCAATGAATTCTCCTGAAGAACAACTTCAAATTATTCAATGAATTCTCCTGAAGAACAACTTCAAATTATTCAATGAATAATTCATTTTATGTAACGAATGGAAATTTCTAATAAAAATATCGAACGACGTATTAAGGCTCTTATTCACTCATCATTATTATCCTAGATTGTGACATCAAATGTGAGAAAACACGCAATAAAAATTTTTGCAAATAATATTTGAATAAAAATATTTTCCAATAAAACAATATTTGCAATCAATAGAATAGATTTCTAAAATATGAAAATTACCTTCTTATTCCGAAAAATTAAATTATATTTGTTTCTTTATATATCATTATTTTAAGTCACAATTGTAAACATAATTTATTTTGTTTTTGTTTATGCATAATTTATTTCCACATTATATAATTGCACATTATGTAATTTATATATATATTACACGTATTATAACTTGCAAGAACTTTTATTGTATATTTTCTCGATTATGATGTCATAATCTGAGATAGTAGTGGTGAGTAAACAGAAGCCTTAAGGAAAAATTGTTATTTTTCTTCTACCAAAGAATCCAAGATATTGCTCATATTTATTTCTATCAGAAACATATCATACAGTCTATCAGAGGTGCAATCTCAAGATCACAGAAGAAAAACAATGCAAAAACTCACCTGTAAGGAAGTGTCCTCAGGATGTAGTAATGCCAACTGCCTGACTCGCTCCTCAAGCAGATTCACGAGGGTCGTGTATCTTCGATTCAGGATATCTAGATCGCGCGCAACATTATCGACTGTAATAATGGAATCTCTTCGTGGCCTCTTCACCGATGCGTCCAACGACGGGCAGATATCTTCCAATTGTTCTTTGAACGCTCGGAGCCTTTGTCCGTAGATCTAAGGGTTTCCGGTTAGTCCGTTATGGTTAGTGTAATTAGATCGGTGTATGTGTGTGCGGCAATTACCGTTAGCGATTCCGAAAGCGACAGCGAGAGACGAGGCGCTGAGACCATCGCGCGCGATGTTACCACGCGTCTTACGCCGCGATCTTTCTGATTTTTCGACAACCCAATGTGGTATTTCCGGTAAACAGATGCGTTAATGGTAGCTGCCGGTTACTTTCGTGGGTAGTACGTTAATCTAAATCGTGTTTGGAATAATTTCGGGACTACTTCATAGTCGCGCTAAGGATAAGCAGCGATTAATGAAATCGCGCTGTAATTAATATTGGTAAAGAGCAGAAATATGTCTAATTCATGCTGAAATATAATTAGAAGTATTCGTTATGTACTTTCGCGAACTTCCCTATTAATCGGTCAGGTTCCACCTCGCTGCTGCGCATGCTATACCTCACTGGGTTATCTGCGATTGCAACGGTTCGGGAAAATATCAATTATATTATGTTAAGCACTTAAGCGATATGCAATATCTAACATTTACAAAAATCGATACTAAATCGCCGCTAAACGAGATCGTGCAGCTCATTCAACCGTGCTTTTGATGTAACTGTGTTAACAAGAAGGTTGCTATTGAAGTTAAAAAGGAGAGAAAGGCCAGTGATATTGCAAATGCGCGTTGACTGTAGATCGTATCGTCCCCGCTGTGTTACATAAGTGAGTATATTTACTTAATGAATGGCGGTTAAGATGGTTTATACCGTTTAATGGCACTGGGCCCGGACGCAAATAGAGAATTTTTACCGTTATAAAATTGACGAGACACATCCCCGAGAAGACGGTGGAAAAAGACAGCAGCACAAATTTGACTGTAAAGGAACATTCATGTTTATATACAGCAGATGCAACGCGTCTTGATGCGTCTTGCTACTGCTCGCTCGATACTCCAGAAAAAGCGGCCGCTCCGACGAAACGCTAAATGAAAAAAAGATTCGTCGCGTGCATAATTTCTGAAAACCTCGAGGCGCGTACAACAGATTGTGATGAGACCTGTATGTAAGACACACGCAGAATTCCATTCATGCAAGCATTCACACCGTAAGCTAAGGCTACCTATAAGGCTTACTAGCACCGAATTATACATTACGATCCACGTGTTCTCACCTTCCCTTCACGAATCAATCTACCGCCCGTGAGATTCACCGCTTCGATTGCCGACGTGCGATCCAACACCTTGCTCAACAAGTTCTAAATCCATAAAAATTTATTTTAACGATCTCATTGACAAGAGTAATATGAAATTGTCAAAATCGTTCATGCTACCTTTGTATTTTCCAGCTCTAATTTTCCATATGATTCATCGACAAAGTCCACCTCATTCTGATACGAGTTTTGATACTGCTGTGCCAATCCATAAGCTGTTTCGGCACTGCGTAGTCTGTCGACCAGCTGCCCGCAGACGTTCGTCCATCGCGCGTTTAGTTTATTAACCTCAGCGTCCAATCTGTCCATGTCGCCATGCGGACCTCGATGATTCGGCCTTGATTTCTCTACAAGACGTCTGGCGTTATGCGCATCTTCATTCAATTGATCTACTGACACTTGTTGCTGTGCGATAGCATTCTGAAGAACCATCAGATCTTCCAATACAATTTGCAAACCCTTTACGTCCGATGGTAATTCGCCGAAAGAGGCCAATTTAATCTCAAACTCGGAGATTGCCGTCGTATTTTCTTCAAGACTTGATAGCACAATTTCAACACATTTCAAGCGCTCAACATACAAACTGCTAAGATTCCACAAGTGACTCCATTTGCTCATGATATTATCAAGTTTATTCCTCATCGCCGGAGTCTTCAGAGTGATTCCGCGGAACGTCTGTTGCATTTGTTCCACGTCTGGCGCCAAGCGTTGCAGATTCTGCTCATAGTCTTTGTGCTGCAATACGAGATGTTCCAAGCTATCAAGATCTCGAGGTAAGGGCGCGGCTATGCGTGTGTTCAGTACTCGCTCGGCTTCATCGAGTGCCTGCTGAAGTGAAGACGCTTGATCGTTGAAAATGCGTCCAGCATTTTTCGATTCTTCCTCGGCTCTGGCGCGCTTCTCGAAATCGTCAAACAGTCGATTAACATCCGCCATCTCGCGTTTCAATCTCCTGAGTTGTGGATCCGCCGGATCTCCTTCGGATAGTAACTTATCTGCATCTTCATTCAGTGCTTTTCTGATAGCTGTACGTTGATCTTGTCCCATCGCCAAAAATTGCGGCAGATCCCAACCCTTGACTACCTTAATAGTCGCGAATATCATGTTTTGTCTTAGTCTCAATTGTTTTCGTTGCCACAGAGCAACACTTCTGTCATATTGTCGTCTCAATCTTTCTGCAGCATCCAATGCTTCCTTATCGGGAGGTTGCAGTGCAAAGCAGACACCTGGTACAGGAGATTCCACTCCCTGCGTGTTCTTGACGCGCCATTTAACTCTGCCGGAATTATCGTACAGCGTGCATTGTTCTCCTTTTTCGATGGACATCTACACAAATGAAATAAATGAGAAATATATATATTTAAATGCAGTGTATTCTACTTCTCCACATTAAGAAATACTCACATTGACTTGTTTGTAAGTGCAGATACAAGTGACCTGTAATGGTCGCATAACTGGTTGTTTGCGTTGCTTCATAGGAACGATGTCCTTTGCTCTTTCCACGAGTCTCTGTACGTGATCACCATAATTATTAAGCTCCTCGCGCAACTCTTGCATGCCTTTCAGAAGCCGTTCTCCTTCATCCAATGAGAAATCGGATTGCGAGTAAACGGTATTCAGCGTTTCGTCCTGTTTGGAGATCCACTGTTCGGCCTGCTGAATTTCTTTGAAAAATTGCTGGTTTTGCGCGGCGTGTCTTAAATGTACTTCAAGGCAGAGAGTGAGTTGTAATAACCAAGCCCACTGAGTTTGCATAGCGGACATGTAAGCTTCGATCGTTTTTGCCGCAGGATGATGCTGAAGAACAAGTGCCTCACCACGATCTTGCACTGCCGAAAATTGTATCTCACGTTTCTCCAAATCGCTCATCAAAGACTACAAATAAATAAAATATCTTATTATTTATATAAAATATTAAATTTATTAAAAATTTCAAATCTATAAATACATAGATATGTTTATAATAAAGATTGAAATAAGAATATCTAATAAAATTAACCATTAAATCAGAATAAAAAATATAAGAATTTTCATTGAATGTTTTACCTCTACACCAGATCCATATGTTTGCTTCACAAAAAGAAAAAATTTCCAATTTATTAATCCCATTCAACTAAATAAGAATCATGTATCACATATTGTAAAGATAACGCAGATATGATTACACTATATATCAGTAGATCTTAGAAACTGCAAAATGGACTTTCATCACTTCTCTAAAAAAAAAAAAAGAAATGCTCGATAATGACTAACCTCGTAATACTGCTCAATGCTCTGCACATTGAGGTTCTTGTCGCTCCAATCGCGCGTGACTTCTGTTTCTTCTTTGGCGTTCAACCAAACCAATTCGCCAGTAGCCGATTGTATAAAATCGTGCAGGGTATCCAAATCAGAAAGTCTCTTACTCGATACGTTAAGAAGCTCGGCATAAAGTTTCTGCAGAGTGTTAAGATGCTGACTATACAACGTGAGTTCCTCGCCATGGAAATTGTTCTTTGCTTGCACGCACTTGTCGACCTTGGCTTTGAATTGATCGATGTTTTTGTGCTCTCGTTGATGTACATCCAATTCATTTTGCACACTAGGCAAGTCCGATCCGTAATCAGCTTCTTGTAGATGCTTCAATTTGCTCTTACACCAATCTATGCAATCGTGTAACGCGCGGAAGTGTGGATTGGTATCAACCAATCGTGTTTCATGGACGGTAGTGCGATGTTTCGTGACAACACGTTCCTCTACAGGGAAGGAAACCGCAGAGAGAGGTTGTACCAGACGTCTATGCAGAAGAGATCGTAGTACAACCCATCTTTGATGCAATTTCTGTACTCTGAAACGAATAGACATATGTTTTATCAATTTAATGTGACAAAAGGGTCACATTAAATTTAATTATTTTGACTTGAAGCGTCATTCAATACTGTACCAACAAATGTTATTAGCTCTTTAGTCATTTTAAAGACATGTGCTAAACTTGGATAAAAGTCATTTTGTCAAGTTTAATAAGATATTCAAACATGTTCCAAGATCTTTGGAAAGTCTAAACACGATACGTGCATAATTTAATTTTCGAAAGCTATTGGCGATGGAAAGCGCGCTAATATTTCACTCATTAGCAAAGATTACGAGAGTGGAAACAATGTAATTAGTATTTGAAAACAGAGTCGGCATGCACGTTACACATGGTTCTTTATATATCGATATTCCATATTGAAAAAAAGATATTAAATTTTATAAATATTATTTTTAATAGCACTAGATGAATATTTACTAAAAATAACTGTACTTATTTTTGGTATAAAATGTATGTGATTTAATTATTTTTTATTTAATAAATATTTATTTACCATAAGTTAGTACTATTCAAACAAAATTTATTAAAATTTAGTAATTTTTTTTTAGTGTAGAGTATGAAATTTTAATTCATCATAATTCCGAGGATAAAAATCAATTTTTACCTCTTATGAAGCTCAGGCGCCTGACTGTATCTACCCTCCGTAAGGGTGTGCACATCGGTAAATATATTCTGTATCTGGGTTTCTGTGCTGCGTATATCCTGTTCCAGCAGATCCACCGCGTGTTTCGCCTCCAAAGGATGAAGGCGATCGAGCCTGCGTGCTTCGTCCTCCACACGTCTCTCGAGCTCCTCCAATCTGTTGTCAGTCGTTTTCATCTCACGATGCACTTTCTCGGCGAGTCGTTGCAGTCGCTCGAGTCTGTCAACGTACAAAGACACATTCAGAAATATATGAGTATGCATATAATATCTCTAACGGCAAATTGAAAGAGTTACAAATGTTTTGTGTGTTTTTTCAATAAAGAATAGAAAGTTGATTTTTTCTATTATCTCAAAAAATTTTTTTAAATTATATTACGTTTCTATCAAACAAATGTGCGACATATGCGTTTCATACTATTTATATATATAAATATTTAATTTATATTATAATAATTAAGCTCACCGTTTAATTTCGTCTATAATAGCCTGTTCACGCTCCTGATGCAACATTATTAGGCGATTCCAATTCTTTTCGATGACATCAATATGTAATTCTGGTTCCATGTCCACTTCGCCCACCGCTTCGAAATATTTTTGCAGATCTCGGAAGATGTATGTCAATCTCTGTTTGTCCCTGTATCGTGGTGGTACCTCCTCATTTTTGAACTTCGTACTATCCGCTGCTAGTTTCTTCATCTCGATCAGAGTCGGCGGAAAAGATCGCTCTTGCATGAGGGCCATCTTCTCGCGGATCCACATATGAAGAGAAGTTGCAAGCTCACGATATTCCGCGGATCGTCTTTGTGCCTCGGCATCGTACAGAGGGTGAATGGCTGGCGGCTCCGGGAACACGTCGTAGAGCGAAGAGATGTACGTTATCAAGGACTTCTCGTCCGGTTCGGGGGTATCAACATCTGTACAGGATACAAAAGAATTTTTGCATAAGTCACACAATGTAATAAATTATTTTTAATTTTCTTAATAAAATTATTAATCTTCTCAATTACAGCTATGAAAACTATATCTAAGCTGAAAATTAGGTACATATAAATTTTAAAGCTGTTTAAAAGTAAATACAGAATGCAAGTAAACTTCGGAATGCAAATGAGTCTTACGGCGATTGGTAGAAGAAGGTTCAAAATTTTTTTATCTACGATTTAGAACCTTGTAATACTAACTCACGGATTGTACAATCATGCAAAAATTTTCGCTTTCAAATAATCCACCGCTATAATCAAGAGTTAAATATATAATAATTCTCAATTTTATCATCTTTTAATACTATCTTAAAAACAAGAGTAATTTTATTATTAACGCTAATAAATTAATGATAGAAAGATTAAAACTCCATATATTATTTATCCATCTCTACTGAAGAAATTCAGTAAAAATCTATCCAAGTCGTATCGAATCATGGACATATTATCCGCAGATACATTTCGCTTTTCCTTGCAACCTGATACCAATGTCAGATACCTGCAAGACGCAAGTATAGAAAGCATAATTACGACTACCGATGGCGCGACGTTACGGTGTACGAATCGAGACCGGAAGCGATTCTGGTCAGGTAACCGTGACCAGAAAGAACGTACACCGCCACAATGCCAGAACCTGCGGGAACTGTACATCACGCACCGGGCATACATAAACGAGAGAAATCCAGGTAGGACTATATCCGTGAAAGACGTCTTTGTAAGATGAGAAACCGCAAAAGTGGCCCAAGATAACACGACGATAAAAAAACTTGACACAAACACACATCATAGTATTTCTCTACCTCGAATTTACATGATGCACAAATCACGATGAGGGTAACGATCAGTTGACTGCAAGTTGACAATTTTTTATTTTGACCAAAAATATTATATATAATATTATATATAATTATTCTATTAATTGACTCTCGTCAGTCTAATTTCTATTTATATATTTTTTTATTGAGACAATTAGAGCTTAACTAACTCGATAATCGGTCGTTACCTTCTGGATCGAGAAGCCTCGTAACGCCGTACTCGCGCTCGGCGACGAAGAAGACCCGATCGAGCCGCTCTCGCGGCTGGCTTGCACGCGCCGTTCTCCAATCGACCAGATCCGGCCGGTTCCTGTGGAGAAGAGCACTGAAAGCCAGACCGTCCCTCCAAGAACAAGTGAAATCGGTCACCCGTACTCCAGGATATCGGGCTGTTGATCGTCGAGCCCATCTCAAAAGGGCCTCACGCGCTGTTACGTTCGGTTCCTGACCGACCACTATATCCGATATCTAGAAAAAGAGAAAGAAAAGAATAAGATTAGATTTTTTTGAAAATATACAATATTTTCTTAAAATAATAAAATAATAATAACAAAATAAATATTTTTTAAAATATGCAGCGAATATAATGGAAATAGATTCTGGTTCGCCCTTCGATGTATCATTTCATATGACGTTTCGGGTGCCTTTGCTACAAATAGCGGAAATAGTTACGGTATTATGTTCGCTATGATCATTCAAGCTAAAGCGGGAAATTCTTAAAGAATAGCATAGTCTTTAAAACCTTTAATTAGTAACACTCGATGAACATACACTTCTACATCTGAAAGCTATGTATCAGTACTATATACCGGTTTAACTTAAAATTGTGCGCGTTATGTAATGCATATTTGCAACTTTCCATAGTTCTATTTTCTCGGTTGAACGTTAATGGAAACTGAAAGCTGCAACCTTTCAAGAACTATTGACATTTTGCTTAACGGTCGGCGCCGGGAGAGCATTGATCACAGAATTAATCGATTTTAGACCGGTATTCATAATCCATTATTTCAAGACTGTCTTAAGTAATGTCTTAAAATGCTAATACAGCTCTTTGATTGGTTTAACTTAACGTGATAACTTAATATTGTATCTACTTAAAATAGTTTTAAATATTATATAAAAATCGACTATCAATTATATGAATATCGATTATAATATCGAAAGTAATATTATTATTGTCAACAAATTTGTCAGACAAATTTAAACTTTTTTTCTAGAGCACGAAAAAGTGATTTTTATTTTTTGTTATTGAAAATGAGTCTGTAAATGAAATTGTTCATCACTAAAATCCGTATCGGATAGTGCATTTGTATTTTAATTTTTTTTTATTCTTTTTTATCCTTTTTTTTTAAATCTTTAGTTTTCACGGTATTCACTAATTTTGTTTCAGTAGTACAATTCAATTAATTAACAAAATAATTCTAGAAACATGGAACGCTGCGTCATAACGTAAATGTGTCTTCTTGTCTATTTTGGAATAAGAAATCGTTCCCACGTCATAAAGGATTATCTTATCTCGTGTATAGATACATATTATATCGCTCCAGTAAAGATCTTCTTCCTGTATTTTCCGGCTTACATACACTCGAATTATCAGAAATTACGTGTTGTTGTTACCTAACGTACTTTTACATTTACGTCAAGTTCATTGAACCAAAAGTCAATTTTAATGTACGTAAAAATATCAGCTCATAAAATTATCTATTGATACAGTTGTTATGAATAAAATCATTCAGAAAATATTATTTTAATAATAATACTACACAAACTTTTTCTGTTTAAAGATGCAAATTCTGATAAGCTTTTTTCTCCTACTTTTAGCCCCCTTTTACTCGTATTTTTTTTTTTAATTAAATTAAAAATGATAAAATTCACACAAAAATATTATTATGCATCGAGACGTGCTTTGATCAAATATGATTTTCGCTTGTTTTTCTTTATCAAATTTTAAAAGATCTCCAATTATATGATTATGCAGAAACAATTCTCATAACCGCGATATTTATGAGGTACTTCATACTTCATCTCCCCTGAACGATGGAAGCACTTCATTCGCCTGGCTGGCTACCAAACTCGCTCAAGTAGTCAAATAATAGAGACAAATTATGCCACTTGCAGTGGACTTGACATTGGCACCAAGACTTAAATCGAGATCGCGACCATTTGAGATCGTTGCCATTGGCATTGATAAAAGCCGGCATTAGTATTCGGGTCATCATGCGATTTTCTCGCGCTCGCGCGTACGAGATATGCGTTATTTAGTGATGAGCCATCCTCGCGGCTATACCATCTGTTTTCCCAGCCTACGCAATTTGCAGCAACAGGTTGCAAGGATGATACTCAGGCATAAATCCTTTGATCGTCACGTAACTTGATTTATCAAATATTGGATGAAGTACCGAAGACACGTTCAATAAACATTGTCACCGATATATGATGCCGCTCCAGTCTCTCATTTGGTAAATCTCGTCTGTCACGCTTGAGTAACGTCGAAAGCGGTAACGACAAATAAGTAGAAACCACTTTTTTCGCAGAGTTTCGTTCTTCGTGTCGCCGATTAACAGAACCACAGCTTGGACGCGAGAGAAAAATACTGTCTCTTTCATGGATTAATTGGGCGAAATAGCGGATTAAATAAAACGGTAATGGAACTACGAGACCGAAGCAAGTATCTTATCCACTCATTAATCCTAATTAAGGCGACGCATCCGTTGCGATGGGAGAGAGAGCGTTTCTTTCGGACGAGAGTTAAGTCGGACGTTTCCATGAGTTTCAACGCAAATCTCTCTGCTGCTTAAAATGTCTATCACTATGCTTAGCTTATCTTTAACCATGAACATATGCGCTAGAAATCTGTCAGTCTTCGAAGAGACTCTTCAATGATATATAGCTCGATCTATCAATTGTCGCAATATTAATCTTCTTCAATATGACAGCGCTTTAATGGTACGGAGAGAATAGTCTTGCTGAAGTATTTAAAAATTTAGTTAAATGCAGATTTGAACATAATTTGTTGGATCGTTAAAGTAATTATATGTATAGAACGCTTAAGCGATGATGACAATGCTGCTAAATGCTGCTAAAACTTTTAATATTCTAGCAACTAGTTTCAACGTCCTACATAATTATCCCTTCTATCAGTGCATAATTTTTTACTTTTTCACTACCGTCATAAGATTTGCTATTAAAATAAAATGAAATTTGTGCAGAACTGTTTTTGTTGTTTAAATAAAATTCGCTCAAAAATATAAAAATTTTTGCTGTTTAATCTTTAAACAGCGGAAGTCTATTTTCAAAATCTAATGTGAGTATCACTAACAGAAATCATTTGATAAATTTCAAACAAATTTTAAATTTCAAACAAAATCATTTTCAAATCCGTATCTAATTAAATTTTAAAATACTTCAATCATTGAAGTATCTCTTCATTGTTCTTTCCGTTTCCATCGAATGTAGATTAATTTAATCTCGGTTCAACTTATATGCTTCATTTTTCTTTAACTCTTAGAATTGAAAAAAGATGAAGAGTAAGATTGAAGTTAATCTACATTAGTGGCAATAGTAATAAAAGATGGAATCGTTCAGAATGCAATTTTCCACGCAAGATCGGCTTACCCGCACAGTTTTCGGTTTCGTTGGGA
>Ga0157364_1006482_pt1 | contig 12031 bp, 9 predicted proteins | sample AttsexASBM2_FD_111476 | JGI IMG/M metagenome (GOLD analysis project Ga0157364, IMG submission 111476) | Fungus gardens microbial communities from leaf cutter ant in Ribeirão Preto, State of São Paulo, Brazil - Atta sexdens ASBM2 | ecosystem: Host-associated > Fungi > Mycelium > Unclassified ...
GGCCTCATATATTACTCATGGTCATTTAGGGTAGGGTGCACAGTAGTTAGCACGGACCATGGGGATTAGTATATAAGGTAGACTACTTTGTACTTGGAACTCTATCGAGTTCTCTTGTGTTACTTAATACAAGAGTTGTTCTATCGCTTAACACTTTGAGCCTTAGATCATAACAAGGGTACTCTGTAACTCATTGAGGTCTATGACAAAGTCACAGGCTCAGGGAGAAGCAATATCGTGTTCAGGGTGAACAGTGATGTTCGGATGATATTCCTTATTAGCGAAGAATGGAGAAACACCAGTAGTAGCACTTGGAGTATTATTGTAGGCAAACTCTATGAGAGGTAGGAGTTCAGACCAGTTGTCTTGCTGATAGTTACAATATACACAGAGGTATTGCTCAAGAGTCTGATTCATACATTTGGTTTGTCCATCACCTTCAGGATGATAGCCTGAAGTGAAGTGAAGTGAAGCCACATTGTTATAAGATGAGTATTGTTATAAGACAAAAGTGTGGACAGACTTTGGCTAGGGTTAGGGTTAGCCGGACATAAATAGATAGTATTATTATTAGTCTACAACAAATGAAGAGCACGTGACCTGGAAGTCATGTGATAGAGTCTAGAACAGTCTAGAAGGATCGAGAGGAGTCTAGATTAGAGTTAGGGTTAGGGATGACGTCAAGAGACATGGGTTCCTCATGGTGTACACATGGTGTGTACATGTACAGCGTAGATTAAAGGCATGATGTCAGGGCACATATAGGAAGCATGGTGGCCTTAAGGAAAACACATGTGGATGGACATGAGGTAAACACATTGTTGTAGCACGGACCACAATGTAGTAGTATATAGAGGAGCAATGCAGTGAGGGCTCCTTGTTGAGTTCTCTTGTAATTCCCTCATTCGTTACTTGATAGCCCACTGGAGAGCTTTGCTAGTTGTGAGATCATTTGTCCTTGAGTGACGAGTGGTTGCTACAACAAGTATGTGGACAGACTTTAGGTAGGGTTAGGGTTAGGACAGAAATAGGACAGTAGTATTATTATTAGTCTACAAATGGGAAAAGGGCACATGACCTGGAAGTCATGTGAGATGATATCATAGGCCTAGAGTGGTCTACAAGGCTAGAAGAGCCTAGACGATGATGTCAGGGAGCATGTATACCACATTGCTACCACATGTAGGACACATAGACGTTAGAGCAGGATACACAGTCTTGCACAGTCACTGCAGAGTAGACATGAGGTAGACACATTGTTATAGCATGGACCACTTGTAACTTATATAAATAGGGTAGCAATGCAGCAAGGGCTCCTTGTTGAGTTCTCTTGTAATTCCTACTACTAGATAGCTAGTTAAGAGCTTTGCTGAAGTAAGCATACTACAGGGTCGTTACGACTAGTGGTTGCTATAACAAGGGGTGTCCGGGAAGGACAGAGATACCAATGGTGTGTTGGCTGTGATGTAAGAAGAAGCAAGATTTTCCTGCAAAGATAGACAGAAGTTTATCGGCCCATTTATCTAGTCAATCAGCAGATTGTGTTAGATGAGCCAGTTGTATTCAAGGACCAAAGAGCAGGAAGAATCAAGTGGAGTGATATAGAAGTCCAGATTCATACATCACTGGTGGAAAAAATTATGGGCAAGTTGGCAATCTTGGAGATGGTTGTTGTAACAACCACTAGTTACAAAGACCAATGACTGAGAAGTTTACAAGAGAACTCGACAAGGAGTCTCTGCTAAATTAGAATCCTATATATACAAAACATGCCTGGTCCATGCTACCAATAATTAAGCCTGCCCTATTGTCCATGCTACAACCTCATATCTGCCTCATTTTCTATTCAAGGCCACTATGTTGTATACATGTGCCCTGATGTCATCTTCTAGATCCTTCTATCATGTTCTAGGCCTATGATGTCACATCATGTGACCTGTCATGTGACTGTGGTGTCATGTGCCTCTTCATTTTCCAAAAGAAAAAAGAAAAAGAAAAGAAAAACAAAATCAATATAAAATCAGAAAAATAAAAGGAAAGAAAATAAAAATTGTTAGTGTTCAAAGTGTCCCATAATAATGGTGCTGTTTGATGAACCATTGAACAAGTGGAGAGCAACTGGAAGAGTTGCAAATGTCTTCAAGTAGCGAGTATTCCCAAATTTAGAGTCTATAAAGTAGTGAGTAGACCTGGAGTCGATGAGAGCTCAGAACAGGATTTTATTAAGATGATTCTGACCAAGGATCAAGGAAGAGGTAAGGGAAACAAAGAGTGAATGAGGATTGGAAAGAGCGGATGCGTTGAGTTGAATTGGGCTCATTGCTACACAGAGAAGTTCAACACGGCCCTCAGTCTGTGTGGAGTCCTGGGGGTCACTCTCTATTTTTCCAAGGGTTTCTTGGAAGCAGTTGCTAAAGCACCATGGCCCTTAGGAGAGACTGTGGTCTGCTTCTTGGGACAGAAGTCCAGCTTGTGGTCTCCTGCACCACAATAGAAGCACAGGTTGTTTTCGAGACACTTCTTGCGCTTATCACTGGTCAACTTACCATTGCTGGCCAGCTTAGAAGAGAGGTCCACCTGTGGAGTATTGGGTTGCTTCTTGGGAGCGGGGGTGGAGATGACTTAGAGGAAGAGTTCTTGGCAGATGAGGCCACTGGAGATAGATTTGCCTTGTTCTGGGGAACTGTAGCAGAACTAGAGGTGAAAGCTTTTCCTTGCTTCTGGGAGTGAGACTCAAGGGCCTCTTTCTCCGCCTGCCTCACACGGTGGCGTTTGCGATCTCGTTCCTAGTAGTGATGATTGATGGTCATTGCTAAAGCATACATATCCTGGAACAAGGTGGGTTTTCCTTGTTCCTGGGTAGAAATGGGATCCTGGATCAGATTAGGGAGTCCCTGGTAGTAACAATGGCACAAAACACTATTCCCTCAACCTAATTAGGAGGCATAGCACATAAAGTTTACATTGTAGGTGGAAATCTTGTTGCTGGGCTTCATGCAGAAATTGTCCAGCATATTGGCCACTTCACCAACAGGGTCTGAGAGACCAAAATGTTGACGTAGCTCGTCCACAAATAGGTTCCAGTTGGAGAGCTAGTCTTGAAGAATGCCCTGGTCTTCCTGGTTAAGGCCTACCTCAAACCAGTTCTGGGCTACTCCAGTGAGGTAGGTTATTGCAAAGTTGATTTTCACAATGTCCATATCGAATTGTGCCAGGTTAGTATGGAAATATAGGTGACATTGAAACAGGAAATTATTGAGCTTGTCAGACTCAGTGCCGCTGAAAGTGTTGGGGATGCGGGCTTTAGTTCCCCTTGTATTAATATTGGGACTGGGAGTCTGATTAGAATTAAGTGTGTTAGCAAGTTGGCCGAGTACTTCAGCCAATTGTTCATTAGTATTATCACTCCAACGGGGTTTGGACCATGAGCGAGTAGAAGATGTGGGTCCATTAGCTGTAGTAGTATTAGTAATAGGATTAGCAGGAGCATCCTCCCAATTAGGATCATTGTCCATAGGGACGATACTTGGGCTAGGAATAAGTGAAACTGTTTGGCCAGGTTGAATTGTACTCGAAGGAGACCTTGGAGATGAACAACCTCTTTGGTAAATTCATCTTGAGCGTTGTGGCACATTTGGCAGATAAGCCATCTAGTCACTGAAACACGAGATCGTATTGAAGGGTGTCCCAAGCGGTGGGACCAGAGTTGAAGAGTTACGGTGAAAGGAAGCTATTTGGACTTTGAAGTGTAGATTGTAAGGTTGAATTGCAGGTGGAACTGTGACAGAGGATTTAGCAGACAGAACTGCTTAGAAGCAATAGTAGACTTGAGAGTCTGATAATACTGTCAGGCACAGTTCACACCAGGGTGGGAGTCTGCAGGATGGACTCGGAGATGAGCAGACTTGTGAAACAACCTTGGCTTCAGCTTATGTGCTGCACTATCTGTCTGCCACATGGTCGCAACTTCAGATGATGGGAATGAGTGCTGATTGGTGTATCGCTGTTGAACACCAGAGATCGAGTTCAATAAGAGTTATCTTTGTCGATTATCAGACTAGCAAATTACAGTGTAACTACTAGCCTTATATACAAATGGAAAGTATAGGAGATGCTCAGGGTTTCAGTAGTGAAACCCTTATTATTCTGAGCAGAGGTTTCAGTGTTGAGACACTGACAGGGGTAACTCTGTTATGGAAGACCAAGTTGAATAGGAGTATTCCCACTGTGGAAGACAGAATACCCAGAGGGTTATAGCACCACTATAAAATGTGTTGCGAGAAAGGTGGCCGCCATGGAAGGCGGGCTTGTATATTTTGGAGGTAACATTACCATGGAGATGTAGTTTCCAGACGAGTGGGCTTGCATATGACAAAGTTGCAACCTGAGCCAAGCTAAAGGTTATAGAAAATAGTCCTATACTATATGCTTCTTATTATTCTTATTTCCTACAAAAAATACTAGTGTCATTTGAGGTGACTTCAAAGATCTAATATACCCTTTCCTTAGTTATTCTTTTATAAACTCATATACCTTTTCCCTCTCTTCTCTTGACAGCAGATATATTTCCCTTCCTTAGCACAAATCCTTTCTTCACCTCTATTACATAATTCTATACCTTTTTTAGTATCTTCTCACTCACTTTCTTTCTGAAAATATGGATCCACTTATAGAACCTTTGAGAAACCAATTTCTTGGTCTCTTTTTCAAACTTTGCTGCTTCTTCCTTCTTATCTCCAATCTCCTATTCTTCTACTATCTTATTTACTTTCATTATCCTCTCCTTCCTTCTTTTTTTCTTTTTTTCTTCCTTTTTGTTCTCTCTCTTCTTATTTCCTCCCTTCTTTTTCTCTTCCTTCTTTTGTTTCTGCCATCCTGACTTTCCCTACTTCAGTCTCTACTGCTTTCAACACTCCTCTAGACACCTTCTTTACTTCTCCTATTCTCCAGTCAATTTCAGAATTGTAGTAAGCAAGCTATAGCATTCTCAAAATCACATTCCACTTTTGTCTCCCAATCACATTGATCTCTGTCCTCTCCCTATGCTCTTGGTAATAAATATTCACCTCCATCATATATTCAATAGACCCCTCCTTGTTGAAGAAACTATCCACATTTCTTACATATATGAGTCTTTCTATCTTTTTCAGTTTGAACTACTTTCTAGCAAACTTTGAACTCATAACTAACCTCATTGCACCACTATCCAACAATGCCTCCATTGTTACTCCCTCCTGAATATCAATTCTTTCCAAGCCAATTTTCATAGTAACCTCTCTCAGTATGTTCCCATTGTCCAGGTTATAGCAGGATTTATTATCTTTTACTCTAGAGAGCATTGCAAACCTATTGTAGTTACTAAAGTCTAGTCAAGAACTACTAGACTCTCTTTTCCATTTTAATTAGCTACATTGTTCAAATTATCTCTATACTCCAGTCTTCTACCTTGTTTTATAATTCTTTGATTTCTGCAGTTTCTTGCCAAATGTTCAAAACCTTCACAACTATAACAGTTTCTTTCTCAATCTATATCTAGGCACAAATTCTGTCTGCTATTATGAGTTCACTATGACTGTATTTGTCCTCTCCACTCTCTCTATCAGAACAGGCTATGCTGATACCTGCTATTAAGAGCTATCTTGCCTTCTTGGCCAAACTTGAAGCTGTGGCAACTATTACTATTATGTCTCTACTGTGTTCTGTCTCAGTGCTTGAACTTCTATCTCTCTCCTTTTTCTCAACCTCTTCTCTTCTCATCTGCTTTTCTTCTAATGCCTGTTCAAATTTGTCATTTGCTTATACTACTGTTCAATACTTCTGGAGAAACATTTTGCTTCTATCAACTTTCTTTTTATAACTTCATTCATCTCTTCCTTAAACTCTTCCACTAATAGTCTTTCTTTATATCCATTATCTCTTGTTACTTTTCTAAATTCCTATACAAACTCCTCCATTGTTCTGCTTCCCTACTCTATCTTTTTTTATTTCTGACACCTTCATTATCTTATCATGTCCCCCTCTAAATTCTTTAATTTATTTTTTCAAGTCCATCAAAAATTCTCCTATTATCACATATTTTAATGGTTCTGCTTCCAGATCTTCTAAGATATTTTTCTTTTGAATATCTGCTAATTCCTCTTGTACATATAATAATACTCATTGTGTTATAACTTAAAACTCTAAGTAGAATCAAAGGACAACTCTTATATTTAAGTGATATAAGAGAACTCCATTAAGTTATTATGCTTAAACCTTATTAGATAATTATATCTAACAGTCTGCATTGTAAGTACTGCTATGATCACCTCCTCATGTCTTCAGCATGACTTCAATGTGTTTATAGGGTTTAGGGTTTAATGCAATAATTGGCTATACCATAGAAGATATCAGCTAGTATCTCATGTAGTAGGCATTGTTTTCTTACCTTTTACTCATTATTTCCTCTCTGTCTTCTCATAGATTATGATATCATTCCTCATGTAAACTATATAATTGACTCCTGGTCTTTTGGTATATATAGTTGTAAATACACTCTTGTATCCTTATGCTTTACCAATTGATTAATCCTTCTATTCTTACTCAGGTCTTTGTCTGAGTTGCAACCTGAACCAAGCTTAAGATCATAACATCTGGTAAAGCATTAGCAGGCTTATCTTACAAAAGAAGAGTACAGAAGTGGTATGTCTACAGAAATAATTAATAGTTTAACTGTCAAAAGAAATGAGATATGTGTAGCATAGTCTACAAAGAGCAAAATAAGTTAACACTGAGAGAACAATATTGAGGCATTATTAGAATAATTAGAATTCTTGCAGATTACAGAAAAAGCCTTAGAAAGAACAACCAAGTATACAAATGAGATGTCAACAGCACCAGTACCAATACAAGAAAACAACAGACAGACCAGAGTGCCTAAGAACATGGTCTCTGACCCAGGATAGTTCAATGGGGATAGAACAAAATTCAAAGACTTATGGAGAGGGATGAGGTTATTCCTTAAAAGTAATAAAGTTATGGAGACAAACAATAGGATCATAGTGATCCTTGCTTGCCTTAGAGAGGGCATAGCTGCCATTTATGCCCAGAAGAAGCTTGATAAGCTGGACAAGGAAACAAGAACCCAGAATTGAGATGACTTTGTATAAGAATTAAAGAAGACATTTAGCAACAAGACTAAATTGAGATCTTCAAGCAAGGAAGAAAGAATATAGTAGATTTCATGATAGAGTTTGAAGTTCTAGCAATGAAAACAGACATAGACAAACTACATGTGATCTTCTTATTAAAGAGGAATGTACAAGTGGATATAATCAAGACAATACTAGAATATCTATCAATTGCTGTACTAGAGACACTCAAGAAGTAGAAGGTGGTAATTACATAAGTCAGACAAGAATATAAGTCCATGGAAAGACATCATGATTATTGAACAGAAACAGAAACAATCTATGGAGGGTGAGGTTTACCTATGGAGATTAGAAAATCAAACAAAAACTTCAAAGATGGAAGGCTGAAGTGCTTTAATTACAAGATATATAAACATATGGCAAAAGATTGTAAGAAGCCAAAGATGTCAAGATCGTTGACGATGAACTTCATTTTTATTTTCTCTTTTCACTTTATTTTATTTTTATTTTTATTTTTAGAACAACTCAGGTTAGGGTTTATCAGTCACACTGTCACAAGTTGATGGCAAAGTCACAAGACTGATCACGAGACATGGGAGAATGGAGTAGAAGGTTCTGGAATAAAATGATGTCATAACAACATGGACAGCACATGTTGGCCTCATGTCATACACATGGTCATTTAGGGTAGGGTGCACAGTAGTGAGCATGGACCATGAGTAGTAGTATATAAGGTAGACTATTTTGTAAAGAGCTTTTTATTGAGTTCTCTTGTGTTACTCTAATACAAGAGTTGTTTCTTGACTTAACCCTTGAGTCTTGATTCATAATATTAGAACTCAATACTCATATCCAAGCTGCTTAACACTAGCCCTTTAACCCTTTCTTCCTCTACTCTTTCTCATCCTCGACCGAAGGTTAACACCGACTTTTAGTCAAGAAGAACACTGCCGGACCCTAGGCATAAGAGGTGTACTAGTCAGGCAGGGGAAGCTTGACTGTCTGTTAGCATTAAAGCCCACTGGTGCTTTTCAGACATATCACCTTTCGTGGACATGTTCTTTACTTCTTTCACCTATCAGCCTTGTGCTACACATCCCCTTGTAATGTGTCTACGCAGAGGAACAGCAGGCGGTTCTTAAAACCTTTGCTTAGAGTAGAATGACCTTCTTAGGTCAAAATCGCATATATTTTTTTAGGGCAGTAGCCAGTAGACAAAGTAGTCAGTAATCGTGTAGGCAGGACTTGAAGAGGGCCTGCTATCATATACCGAGATTATTTCGTCTTCCGAGTACGAGTCCGAAACTGAGTCCAGCACAGGCTCGGCCTTACCTTTATACACATCTTCACCTCCTACACCACCACCACTCTCACCTATTGACTCACTGCCACACTACAACATGAGTCAAATCAATTTACATGAAATTATCAGACAGCAGTAGAAACAGTTGGCGACAATGTAGGTGCAGATACAAGCCCTGCTAGCAGGAGGAGCGGGCAGACGAGTAAAAAGAGAAGAAGGGAGATGAGGAGGAGTTGAGGTAGCAAAACCTCAAATTTTTGATGGAACATCAGCGGAAGTAGGGGGATTTATTGCAGCATGCAAGCTGTACATTAGGATAAGATTAAGGGGAGAGTCAGTAGAGGGGCAAGTGCAGTGTATATTATCATATGTGCAGGGTGGAACAGCAGATGTGTGGAAAGAAAATGTGATGGAGGAATTAGAAGCAGGAGAGGTAGAATATGAGACGGCAGAGGAATTTTTAACGAGTTTGAAGAAGGAATTCGGTGGAGGAGAGGAAGAATCAGTGAAAGCAGCGGAGCTGAGAAAGTTGGAGCAAGGAGGAAGGACAATGGAGGAGTTTATACAAGAATTCAAGAGGGCGGCGAGAGGAAGCGGGTATGAGGGAAGGCCGTTGGTGGAAGAATTCAAGAGGGGAATGAATGGGGGAATAAGGAGGAAGTTGATGGAGGCGGAGAACCCACTGGCCTCCATTGAGCAGTGGTACAAGAGGGCAACAGCCCTGGACAGAAATTGGAGAGAGAGTAAAAGAGAAGAGAAGAGGTTGAGGGGAAAGAAAGAAACAATGGGAGGTGCTCCGAAGCAGGAGCAAAAACTGAATATGCCATGACCCTTAGTGTGGCAGAGGAGGCAACAGCCCCCTCAACAGGTGACAATTGGGCCTGTTTCGATGGAAGGGGTGGAAAGGACGAATGCGGTGGTAGTAAGAGGACAGGGTGCAGGGATTCCTCCGAGAAGGGATCCTTTTGCAATGGAAGTAGATCGGGGTAGAAACTGCTATACTTGTGGGGGCTTTGGGCATATGGCCCGCAATTGTAGGAATTGGGGTCAGAGAGGAAGAGTAGCAGATAATAGAAGAGTGGAGTATGGAGGGGGTAGAATTGAGGAGATTGTGAACTTTTCAAATAATTTAAAAGAGGAAGAGAACCTAAAACTCCTCAACTAGGTTCTTCCAATAGATATAGTGTATTAGCTAATGAAATAAAAGCTGATGTATCTGAAAAGGAGGAGACTGAAGTGAGAAAAGTGAAAGGAAAAATATTGAGGGAGGTAACAATAAAAATTGGGTTGGAAAGGTTAGATATGCAGGAAGGGATCATGGTGGAGGCGTTGTTAGATAGTGGGGCAACAGGACTAGTAATAAGTTCAGAGTTTGCTAGAAAAAAGGGGTTTAAATTAAAAAAGTTGGAAAGGCCGATACAAGTAAGGAATGTGGATAGGTCTTTCAACAGAGAAGAACCAATAGAAAATATGGTGGAAGTAAATGTGTATTATAAGGGACATGTGGAAAGAATGGAGATTGATGTGATAGGAGGACAGAAATGGGGAGTAATCTTAGGAATGCCGTGGCTAGCACGCCATAATCCTGAAATTGATTGGAAGACGGGGGAAGTCAAAATGACGAGATGCCTGGAGGAATGTGGGAAGCAGTGGAGACCAGTACAAGGAAAGTCGGGATGGGAGAAGCAGAAGGAAAAAGAAGCAAAAGAAGAAGCAGAGAAAAGGAAAGAGGAGAAGAAGAAGAAGAAAAAACAAAAGAAGGGGAGAACAGTGGAAATTAGAAAAGTAATAGAGGAGTGGGAAATATGGGATGAAGAGGAAGAAGCAGCGAAGTCAGAGGTGGAGGCAAAGAAATTGGTACCAGAGAAATTCCATAAATGGATAAAAGTATTGGGAAAGAAACAGTCAGAGAGGATGCCCATAAGAAAGCTGTGGGATCATGCGATAGACGTGAAAGAGGGGTTTATGCCAAGAAAAGGAAAAGTATATTCTTTGTCAAGAGAAGAGAGAGAGGAGGTAAGAGAGTTTGTGAAGGAACAGTTGAGGAAGGGTTACATCTGGCTGTCTAAGTCACCACAAACGGCGCCGGTGTTCTTTGTAGGAAAGAAAGATGGTAAAAAGAGGATGGTACAAGACTATAGATATTTAAATGAATGGATGATAAAGAACAATTACCCACTCCCTTTGATATCGGACATCTTGGAAAATATTGGTACAAAGAAGTTGTTTACGCAGATGGACTTGAGGTGGGGATACAGCAACGTGAGGATTAAGGAAGGGGACGAGTGGAAAGCTGTATTCATGATGCTGGAAGGGTCGTTTGAACCAACTGTTATGTTTTTTGGGTTGACAAATTCTCCAGCTATGTTCCAGGCTATGATGAATGAACTACTAAGAGATTTGATTAACACGGGGAAAGTAGCAGTTTTTATTGATGATGTAATAGTGGGAACAGAGACGGAAGAAGGACATGATGAGTTGGTAGCAAAAGTGGTCAAGAGATTAGAGGAGAATGATTTGTATGTGAAGCTGGAGAAGTATAAGTGGAAGGTGAGGGAGGTGGAATTTTTAGGGGTAGTAATAGGACTGGAGGGGATAAAGATGGAGAAAGAAAAGGTAAAAGGGGTTTTGGAGTGGCTGACACTGAAGTGTGTCAAAGACATACAGAAATTCCTAGGGCTGGTGAATTATTATTGTCGGTTTATTGAAGGATTTGCAACAGTGACAAGGCTATTATACGATCTGGTAAAAAAGGATAAAAAGTGGGAGTGGACAGAGAGAGAGGAAAGTGCGTTCAAAGAGTTGAAAGAGAGGTTTACTAAGGAGCCGGTACTGGCAGCTCCTGATATAGACAAAAAAATGAGGATGGAGGTGGATGCATCAGATTATGCGACGGGAGGTGTACTATCAATGGAATGTGGAAATGGATTGTGGAGGCCAGTAGCCTTCCTTTCTAAGTCATTGAATGAAACGGAAAGAAATTACAAAATTTATGACAAAGAAATGTTGGCTATTATAAGAGGGTTGGAGGCATGGAGACACTTGTTAGAAGGAGCGCAGATTAAATTTGAGATCTGGACGGATCACAAAAATTTAGAATACTTCATGAAAGCACAGAAGTTGAACAGAAGACAGGCCAGATGGGCATTGTATTTGTCTCAGTTTAATTTCACCTTGAAGCATGTGGCAGGAAGTAAGATGGGGAAAGCAGACAGACTTAGTAGGAGAGGATAAAGACAATGAGAATCAAATATTTATTAAAGACAATTGGATCTGTAGTATGTATGAGGTAGTTGTAGAAGGACCAGAGTGTCAAGATTGTTGACAATGAACTTAACTTTTATTTTTATTTTCATTTCTTTTATTTTCTATTTTTAGAACAAACTTGGGTTAGGGGTTATCAGTCATGCTGTCACATCAGTCACAAGTTGATGGTGTAATCACGGGACTGATCACAAGACTTAAAAGAATGGAGTAAAAGGTTCTGGAACAAAGTGATGTCATACAGCATGGACAACACATGCTGGCCTCATGTTATACTCATGGTCATTTAGGGTAGGGTGCACAGTAGTTAGCACAGACCATGGGTACTAGTATATAA
>Ga0157364_1006483_pt1 | contig 12031 bp, 18 predicted proteins | sample AttsexASBM2_FD_111476 | JGI IMG/M metagenome (GOLD analysis project Ga0157364, IMG submission 111476) | Fungus gardens microbial communities from leaf cutter ant in Ribeirão Preto, State of São Paulo, Brazil - Atta sexdens ASBM2 | ecosystem: Host-associated > Fungi > Mycelium > Unclassified ...
ATTGGGTCAACACAAGAGAACTCAATAGAGAACTCTGTATAGGATTGTCTACCTTATATACTGAAACCTCATGGTCCATGCTAACCTACTTCTAGCCTACCCTAAATAACCATGTATTCATCTCAAGGTTAGTATGTGTTATGTATGCTCTATGATATCATTCTTCTAGAACCTTCTTTGTCCTTCCAATGTGATGTGTGGTTTGTGACAGTGTGACATCACACTAACCCTAACCCATATTCAACTCTGACATTACCCTTCCTTCAAGGTTTCTCTTTTAGAGAAACTGACTTCTATTTTTTCTAGTTCTTTTCCAACTTCTTTAAGTACTTTTCTTTGAATTTTCCATCATTCTACCCATAAAACATTTTTGCCATATACTTTCCTGGTAACTCCCCCCTTCTAAAGTCTTTTTTCTCTGTCCTGTCTAATTTTTCTTGTCTTCTTACTTCTACATTCATTCATTCTTTGAACTCCTCTACTGCTTCTCTTATATTCCCTAGATCCTTCTCCTTTTCCCATGAATCATGTTCTGCTGTAAACCCCTTCCATTTTACCAAATACTTTACTACTCCTCTTATTTTTCATTTATTTAGAATTTTTTCCACCTCCCATTCCTTGACTCCTTCTATTTCCACTGGTTTCACTTTTTTTGCTTTCTGTCCCTCTACTTACTCCCTATATCATACTATTTGACTGATGTTCACTACTGGATGAATCCTTATTGAAGTTAATAATCATAGCTTGACTGCATTAGTAGATATTACTTCTTCAAGCCAATATATCAGTCTACCAATTTCTTTACCAGTTGTTCTTTAAATACCAAATCTTTTGTACTCAACATTACTTTGTCTTCTTTTCTCCATTCTTCCACTTCCTTTCTACCTCTATCTGCCTGTTATTTCATTTCTTTCTGGGCTTTCTTTAATGCTGCTCCTGTCTCTTCTTATACTTTTTTCATTTTCTCCATGAATTCCATTGCTTTCTCCATTTTTTCTTTTCTTCTAATATCTACCCCCATTCTCAACTCCCTTCCATAGTTTGCCATGAATAGAGATACTTTTGTTACTGAATGTACTTTGTTGTTGATCACAAACTTAGCCAATGCTAACCATTCTGGCTAATCCTTCTGTCTATGATCTACAAAAAACCAAAGATACTATTCCAGTTCCTGATTCATTTATTCAGTCTGTTCATCTGTTTGTGAATGGAAGGATGTCAACAGCTTGGTTTTAATCCCTAACATTTTGTTCAACTCCTTAGTTAACTTCACTGCAAACTATAGTCCTCTGTCCAAAACTATACTCTCCAGTAGCCCATGCAATTTCCACACATTGTCTCTAAACAATCTTACTAACTCTTCTGCTGAGGTTCCTTCTGTTGTTGCTACAAAATGTATCATTTTGGACAACTTATTGCAGACTACTAGAATTACATCCTTTCTGGCTACCAATAGTAACTTTGTAATGAAGTCCACCATCAGGTATGTCTATGATTTCTCCAGTACCTCACTCAGCTTCAGTTTTTCTACTGGTACCTCCATTCTGTTCTTTATCCTTTAACACATATCACAACCATCCACATACTTCCCAACATTCCTTGTTAATTCAGGCCACTAGTAATTCCTTGTTACCAACTCTGTTGTTTTCCATCTACCTTCATGTCCTGCTACTGGTACATCATGATGTAACTGGATTATCTCTGCTCTTAACTCTTCATTCTTCAGCACATACATATTTCTCTCCTTTAACACCAAATTCTCTTCCAACTACCACTTCTCTCCTCACACTATCTTTATCTCTGCTTTCTTCATTTCTTCTACTACTCTAACTACCTCTTCATCCTTACCTCTAGCTTTTTTTTTATTCTTTCTATTATATCTACTTTGGGTCCCTCTATTACTACTTTGTGTAAACTATGTAACCAACAGTCTTTAATAAATACTTGATTGTCATTGTCCTTTTCTACCCCTACTTTCCAGTCTGGTCTCCTACTTAGTCCATCTGCCTTTCTCATTTTTGTTCCCAGCACATGTTTTAAGATAAAGTCAAACCTAGACAAATACAAGGCCTAACAAGCCTGTCTCTGATTCAAATTTTGTGCTTTCATAAAGTATTCTAAGTTCTTATAGTCAGTCTAGACCTCAAACTTGTACTTCATACCCTCTAGTAGATGCCTCTAGTTTTTTAACCTCCTTATCACTGTCAACATCTCCTTGTCATGAATCTCATAGTTTCTTTCCATTTCATTTAGAGATTTTGAGAGAAAAGCTACCAGCTTTCACTTCCCATCTTCATATTTCATAGATAACATCCCTTCTATAGCATAGTCCAATGCATCAACTTCCATCCTCATTTTTTATATCTAGATCTGGTGCTGCTAACACTAGTTCTTTTGTAAATTTTTTCTTCAACTCTCCAAATACCTTTTCTGCTTCTTTGCCCAATCCCACTTCTGTTCTTTCTTCACCAGATTATGCAATGGTCTGGCTATGAACACAAAATCTTTAATGAATTGGTAGTAGTAATTTGCCAATCCCAAAAACTTTTGAATATCCTTGATACACTTTGATATTGGCTAGTCTAGCACTCTCTTTACTTTTTCTTCCTTTATTTTTATACTCTCTGGACCTATTACCACTCTTAGGAATCCTACTTCCTTTACCTTCCACTTACACTTCTCTAGCTTTATATACAGGTCATTTTCTGTGAATCTCCTAACTACTTCTTCCACCAGCTCATCATGTTCTTCTTCTCCCTCCATCCTAATGATTACATTATTGATGAAGCTTGCTACCTTCCCAGTGTTGATAAGATTCTGTAGAATTTCATTCATCATAGTTTGGAATGTTGCTGGTGAATTCATTAGTTCAAAAAATATTATGGTTGGTTTGAATAACCCTTTTAGTATTGTAAATGCTGCTTTCCACTTATCTTCTTTCTTTATCCTCACATTATTGTAGCCCCACCATAAGTCCATCTTTGTAAATACCCTTTTTGTACCTATGTTTTCTACTATGTTCAAAATTAAAGATAAAGAGTAATTATTCTTGACAGTCCACTCATTAAAGTACCTATAGTCCTGTACCATCCTCTTTTTTCCATTCTTCTTCCCCACAAAGAACATTAGTGCTATTTAAGGCAACTTTGAGAGTCTGATGTAACCTTTTCTTAATTGTTCAGAAATGAACTCTCGTACTTCTTCTCTCTCTTTCTTAGACAACAGATACACCTTTCCCTTTCTTAGCACAAATCCTTCCTTTATACATATTGCATGGTCTCATAACTTCTTTGTAGGCATCTGTTTACTGGCCTTTTTGCCAAAGATACAGATTTACTTATGGAATCTTTTTGGGACTAGCTTCCTTGCTTCCACCTCTGACTTTGCTGCTTCTTTATCTTCATTCCAAATCTCCTACTCTTCTGCTATCTTTCATACTTCCATCCCTTTTGGTTTCTTTTTCTTCTATTACAATTGATATCTCGAGGATAGAATATGAAGTAAGGCAGAAGATAATGACAACACAATCAGCTGTGCTATAGTAGTCTCAGTCAGTGCCTCATGTAATAAATGCTCTAATCTTACTTTCTCCTTGTGTATTATGACTCACTTGCTGTATAGACTATATCTTGTTTCCTCATGTTATTTTCATATATATAGTATAAATACTATCCTAGATCCTTATGCTTTACCACTTGGATCCATACCCTTATCTCTTCTCAAGCCTTTGTTTAAGTATAACCTGAGCTCATAGCTAAGATTATAACATTTGGTAAAGTGTCGATGAGCTCACCTTGTAAGAAAGGTATAGTAGATAGTATCCATGGATGAAACTAGATAGAGTTAACTGTCAGAAATGAAACACATATAGTATTAACTATAAAGAGAAACCAAGATGAGTTCCAGAAGAACAAACAATATTGAGATATTGTCAGAATGACTAGGATCTTTACAGATCACAGAAGAAATCTCAAGCAACTACAAACAAATGGACATAGAGATGTCAGTACTAGCAGCAATCAACAAGAACATACAGACAAGAATGCCAAAGAATATGGTACCGGATCCAGAATGGTTTAATAGTAACCAAATAAAATTCAAAGACTAGTAGAGAGAAATGTGATTGTTCCTCAAGAGTAACAGGGTCATGGAGACAGATAATAGGATCATAGTGATCCTAACTCATCTTAAAGGAAGTATAACAGAAATATATGTACAGAAGAAGCTCGATGAACTAGATGAAGAAATAGGAATCCAAGATTGGAACGATTTCATAAAAGAAATCAAATCAACATTCAGTAACAAGACAAAGATAGCAAATGCCAAATGAAAGATAAAGTCTTTCAAACAAGGGAAATGAAATACTGTAGACTTTATGATTAAATTCAATGCACTGGCCATGAAGGCTGATATGGATGAGCTATATGCCATCTTTCTGCTGAAGAAGAATGTATGACAGGATATAATCAAGACAATATTGGGTTATCCACCCATAGCAGCACCAGAAACACTCAAAGAGTGGAAGATGGCAATAACATCAGTGGAACAAGAATATGAATCCACAAAAGGATGACAAGATTACAAGACAAGCACAGGAATGACATACAGAGGGCAAGGACAGCCCATGGACATCAGAAAGTCCAATGACAATTTCAAGGATGGGAAGCTAAAGTGCTTCAATTATAACAAATACAGATATATGGCAAAGAAGTACCAGTCAAAGAAAAAAGAACAAGAAACACGAACTTGTTTTAAATGCAACAAGAAGGGGCACATAGCAAAGGACTGTAAAGAAGCACAGTAAATAAAGAAATGAAAGATTCAGAAGGAATCAGATGACAAAGATGACAACAAGAAAGAGCAAAGTTTTGGTGAAAATCTCAAGTAGACATGGTACAAAAGATCTCCCATGTAAATTCTCAAAATAAATATGTTATTCTGAATTACTGAAATAACAAAGGAAAGATGGAATTAAACATACAAGTAGATATAAAAACAAAGAATGGCAAGAAGCTGAAGGTCAAGGTATTAGTGGACTTCAAATGCATATACATGGGAATAGACAAACAGTTGGTCAAGGAAAAATACAAACGAAACCAATTAACTTCTCATTTGAAGTTTTTAATGTGGATGGAACAAAGAATGGAGAGGTGACCAAGGTAACATCTCTAGAAATCAAAATTAACAGCCACAAGAAACAGCTAGAAGCAGCTGTAATAGATCTAAATAGAATGGATATGTTTTTGGAGCATGACTGGCTAGTCAAACATAACCTGGAGGTCAATTAAAAGAACAGAACTATGAAATTCATGAAATGTCCAGGAAGCTACAGAATGAAGCATCAAGACATTAAATTCAAAACTAGGAGGATATAGGCAATGGAAACCATGAAACAGAACAATGGAGAAATTGGAAAGGAACTGGATAAAACAAATCCAGAAGACCTATCAGAGTATATTCAATCTTTCACGCACTTGTTCAATAAAAAGAAATTTGAGAAACTACCAGAGAGATAGGAATAGGACCATGAAATCAATCTAACAGAAGAGGCACCAAAGGAACTAAATGTTAAGGCCTATACAATGATGCTAAAGGAAGAAGAAGCTCTGAACTAGTGGTTAGATAAACAACTCAAGGCCAGGCTAATAGTGGAATCAAAATCATGATATGTAGCACCATATTTCTACATTCTAAAGAAAGATAGGTCATTATAGCTAGTTCAAGACTACAGGAAATTAAACCAGGTCACAATAAAGAACAAGACACCATTACCCTTGATAAGAGAAGTAATTGACAAATTGAAGGAAGCAAAATACTTTAACAAGCTTGATCTTATTTGGGGGTACAACAATGTTCAAATCAAGAAAGGAGATGAATGGAAAGCAGTATTTCTAATAAACAAAGAGTTGTTTGAACCACAAGTGATATACTTTGGGTTGTGCAACTCACCTGGAACATTTCAGATGATGATGAATAACATCTTTTGGGTATTATTACACAAAGGAATATTGGTGAATTACATAGACAACTTTGTTATACCAGCAAAAACAATGAAAGAATTAGAGGAAAGAATAATCTGATTTTTGAAAGTTGCAGAAAAACACAATCTGTGTTTTAAAAGATCCAAATGTGACTTTAACATGGAAGAGATTCCGATACTTGGAGTTGTTGTTGGAAAAGAACAAGTCAAGATGGAACAAGACAAGATCAAAGCTGTCAAGGAATGGAAGACATCTACAAAGGTCAAGGATATCAAAAGTTTCCTGGAGTTTACAAACTTTCATCAAAGATTTATTCAAAACTTCAGTCAGACAGCAAAACCATTGAATGAACTCAAAGGCAAGAAGGAATGGATGTGGAACAAAGAACATGATAAGGCCTTCAGGGAACTCAGGGAAAAAATAACAAGTCAACTGATACTCTCTCTCCTAAAGAAAGAAGGAAAATTCAGAGTAGAAATGGATGTCTCAGGACATGCAATAGGAGGAGTATTATCCCAAGAACAAGATGGGAAATGGAAACCAATAGCATTTTTATCAAGGATGATGCAACCTGCAGAAAGGAACTATGAAATTTACAACAAGGAACTATTAGCAATAATGGAAGCTTTGGCTAAATAACAACAATATCTGTTGGACACAATGGAACCATTTGAAATCTGGACAGACCACGAAAATTTAAAATACTTTTGAGAATCCCACAAGTTGAACAGCCAACAAGCTAGATAGTATTTGAAGTTACAAGACTATGACTTCACCCAATAACATATCCCAGAGAAGACAAATATGAAAGTGGACAACAAGGATGTTCAATTACTCAAAGAAGAACTGTGGACAAGGAGAACAACAACAGAAATAATAATGTTAAGAAGAATGATTACAACAGATAAATTGGAAATAAAAGAAATCAAAAGGAATAACACCAGAGAATGGGAGGTGGTCTAAGCATTGGAGAAGAATAAGGGGTTATTATGGAAAGAAGATGGAATCATATACATGGAAGGGAGAATATATGTCCCAAACAACAAGAAACTCAAAGAAAAGATTCTACAAGAGAATCATAACTCAGTGGATGTAGGGCATCCAGGACAACAATAAATGCTAGAATTGATCAAGAGAAACTACTGGTAGCCAAGGCTAAAGGAAGACGTTAAGAAATATGTACAAGGTTGTTTCAAATGTCAGCAAAACAAAGTCCAGCATCAAAGGAAATCAGGAGAGCTACATCCATTGGAAATATCTCAAGGACCATGGCAAGAAATTAGCATTGACATTATTGGACCATTACCAAGGTCTAACAGAATGAACACTATTATGGTCATTATAGACCAATTCACAAAAATGATCTGACTAAAGGCAATGACCACAAGTATATCTTCAGAAATAATAGCCAAGATTTACAGAGATGATATCTAGAAGCTACATGGAATACCAAGAAAGATTCTCAGTCACTGAAGGCTACAATTTGCATCAAAATTCATGAGAGAACTTACAAAAGCATTAGGAACTACGAGACAACTATTGACAGCATATCATCTTCAAACAGACAGTCAAACAAAAAGGATTAACCAAGAGATAGGAACGTTTCTGAGGCATTACATCAATTACCAACAGGATAACTGAACAGAATGGTTAGCAGCTGTGGAGTTTCAGTACAATGACAAAAGACATGTGGTAATAGGAAGAACACCATTCAAGTTAAACTTTGGAAGGCATTTATGGAAAGGTGACCTTATAGTATGATTGGAGTTTTCAAGAGTAGAAGAGTTTCTTGAAGGACTACAGAAAAGCTGGAAGCAGGCTATGAAGTCAATGGAAGAAGCACAGAAGAATATAAAGAGGCAGTTTGACAAGAAAAGACAAAATTCTCAAGAATTGAAAGTTGAAAACAACATGTGGTTGGAGAACAAGAATATCCAATCAAACTGACCCTCAAAAAAGCTGGACCAAAAGAGATATGGACCTTTTAGAATCTCAAAGAACATTGGCTTAGGAGCATTTCAGCTGGAACTTCCAGAAGGATGGGCAATTCACAACGTTTTCAATGAAGACCTGCTGACAAAATACAATGAGCCGCAGTTCAAAAAACAACATATGAAACCAGCACTATTACCAACAATCATCAATAAGGAAAAAGAATACAAAGTCAAAGAAGTCAGGAAGCATAGGAAATAGGATAAAGAGATGTAATATCTTGTGCATTGAAAAGGTTATGGGGATGAATATAACCAATGAATTGCAAAATTGGGATTATCTTATGCAAAGAGAGTAATTGAAGATTATTGGACAAGACGTTCAAGTCAAAACCTATAAAGAGGGAGGATAAAATCCCAATTTGACAGCTCAAACATTCACTTGAACTTCAAAGCACAAATGTCTCAAATTTCCAACAACAACTATACTACCACATTCACTTCTCCAAACCCCTACGTTTCCAGGAAGCTAAACAATATGGATGAAGTGTAAGTAATGAAGAAGGAACAAGACAACTAGACTAAGATATACCACAAGACAATAAAAGAGATAGAATCAATGATTAATATACAGAAGATGGTGAAGGATATAAAAAAGATAGCTAAGGTGGCAAATACAACAATCATGGAAATGGAAGGGTTCATTCTAATGGCAAACATTGACAATCGGATAATAAATGTTACAAACATTGCAGAGATATCAGAAGACCTATGATACCTGATCCAAAGTGACATAGAGGACCAAACATTCCAAATCCAAAGGAGACTGGCTAATAAACTAGACAGATACAAAGGAAGGGGCAACACATATGTAAATGAAAACATTTGAGAGATTTAGGAATTGTACATTAATGAAGAATAACAGAAGAAAGAAGAAGGGAGAATTGAAGATAACAAAGTTATTTTAATCAAGCTATATGAGGTAGATAAATTAATATTCACGACAACAAGATCTAGTTTCATAAATGATGAAGTGGAGAATCTCATCAAGTATATGAAATTCATCCAATTCCCCACACAGATAAGAATCTTTTGACCACCACCACACTATCAATTACTCAAATCCAGAGGAGAACAAAATCCTGAATTTTGAAAAGAAGTGGCTACAGCATTAGTCGAAGGAAATCACAACATGGAAATATCAGGAAATGATTATTCCATAGCCATATACCAAGGAAGACCACCACATAAACTGTATTTCATTGCAATCAATAATTGAGAACAAGTAATCATCAGTCCAAACAAAAAAACAGTGGCAATGTATATGGTAGAGGAACTTGAAGTGTTGATCTAATTTCATAAGGACATGAAGTCTGAAAATGGGGTATTGTTACAATTGATACCTCAAGGATGCAACATAAAGTAGGGCAGAGGATAATGATGACATGATCAGCTGCACTGTAGTAGTCTTAGTCAGCGCCTCATGTAGTAGGTACTCTAACCTCACTTTCTCCTTGTATATTATGACTCACTTGCTATATGGACTACATCTTGTTTCCTCATGTTATTTTCATATATATAGCATAGATACTATCCTGTATCCTTATGCTTTACTACTTGAATCCATACCCTTATCTCTTCTCAAGCCTTTGCCTAAGTGTAATCTGAACTTATAGTTAAGGTTATAACATCTTCCTCTTTTCCCTTTCTTCTCTTTTTTTTTCTGCTTCTTCCTTCTCTTCTTTCTCCCTTTGCTTTTACTATCTTGACTTCCTCTGGTTTGGTCTCTACTGTTTCCCACACTCTTCCAGACACCTCATCATTTTCACTTCCCCAGTTCTCCAGTCAATCTCAAGATTGTGGCAGGCTAGCCACAACATTCCCAAAATTATATTCTACTTCTGTTCTCCTATCACATCTATTTCTGTCCTTTCCTTATATCCTTGATAGTAAATATTAACTTCTACAGTATTTTCTATTGGCCCTTCTTTATTCAACATCCTATCCATATTTTTCACATAAATTAGATTTTCTATTTTCTTGAACTTGAACCCCTGTTTTCTTGTGAACTCTGAACTCATTACTAGTTCTGTAGCCCCACTATCCAACAATGCTTTCACTGTTACCCCTTCTTGTGTATCAATTCTTTCTAATCCAATTTTTACTGTTACTTCTCTTAGCATGTCTCTATTGTCAAGGTTGCAAGATATATTGTCTATTGCTCTTGCAAGCATTGCAAGCCTATTGTTACTGAAATCTAATCAAAGACTATTAGATTCTCTTCCCTATTTAAATTATTTTGTCTGTCTTTGGTCATCCTCCTTTGTCCATTATTCCCATTGTTGCTATATTCCAGTCTTCTTTCCTCTCTAATTTTGTTCTCTATTTTTCTATTCCTACAGTTTCTAGCTAAATGTCCAAAACCCCTACAGTTATAACAATTTCAATTTTCCTCTCTATTCACATCCATGGCATATAGATTGCATTAAGTAAACTCTGCCCTCTGCTGTGGAGGCATACTATTACCGCATTCATTCATTCTACTCCCTTTATCGAAGCAGACCCTCTTGGTACCTACTATTGAGGTATCTCCTGCCTCCTTGACCAGACTTGGGGCCATAACTATGGTTGCCATGATACCTCTCCATGGTTTGGTTCACTCTTGGAGCTGGTACTCCATTGTCTCTTTGTCCTCTTAGCCTCTTCTCTTCTCTTCTACTTTCCTTCCAATTCCTGTTCAGAGTGATTGCCTTGTCATACCACTGCTCAATTGAGCCTGGCTGCTATTCTGACTCCATGAGCTTCCAGCATATAATGGCATTAATCCTCTTCTTAAATTCTTCTACCAATAGTCTCCTCTTATACCTGCTTTCTCTTACTGCTCTCCTGAACTTCTGCACAAACTTCTCCATTGTTTTTCCTCCCTGCTCTATCCTTCTCAATTCTGCTACTTTTACTAATTCTTCATCCTCTCCTCCAAATTCTTTCCTGATGTCAGTCAAAAATTTTCCTACATTCTCATATTCCAGTAATCCTCCCTTTAAGTCCTCCAGTATGTTTTTCTTCCAGACATCTGCTGATCCCTCCTATACATATGATAGTATTCATATATGATATTATCTACTGTATTTGTTCTTCTGCTAGTGTTTCTCTTATCTTTATCCATATACACAGCTTGCATACTATGATGAATCCAGCCACTTTTCTGGAACTCCCATCAAACTCCTGTGGCCTTGCTACTTTGATTTGTGTATTGGGTCATGTGAATGTTGCTGTACCCTCTGCTCCTTCCAGCTCTGCTTATGTGATTATTGCTTGCAGCACTGCTAGCTACTCCTGCTATTGTCAAACTATTTGTTCCAAGTTAATGTCATATCTGCTCATAGTGTATGGTGGTAGTGGTGTTGTTAGTGATGATAGTAGTGGTGATAGTGATGTGGGTAGTGGTAACTGGTTGTCAGAAAGTGCTGATCCTATATTGGATTTGCTCCCTGACTTGTATTCTGACTCTGACATTTTCCTCTGTAAGGGCTAGTGGCACTCTTCTTGTCCATCTCACCCTATCTACTGACTATTTATCTACTGCCTTACTAGTTAATGGATTCCTAGCTAATATCTCTAAGAAGAGAATTTCTAAGCTAGATGCTTCCTTTACTAAACAACATCATTTCTCTGTATAGACAGGTTACAAGAGAACCCTGTAGCATGAGGCTTCTATATAAAAGACTAACTAGCAATGTCCACACAAGGTAATATGTCTACCTATACCAGTGGGCTTTGGTACAAACAAATGACCAGGTTTCCTCCACCTGATTGGCACTCTCTTTAAGCCTAAAGTCTGGCTATTCTTCTTGACTAAAGAGCAGTGTTGCCCTTCAGTTGAGGATGGTAAGAGATTAAAAAAGAAGAGTAAATAGAGAGGGCCCTGTGCTGGGCAGTCTCAAGAAAGAGTATCAAGTTCTAATGTTACAAATTCAAGTCCTTAGAGTTGGATAAGTGAATGGACCTTGTATTGGGTCAACACAAGAGAACTCAATAGAGAACTCTGTATAGGATTGTCTACCTTATATACTGAAACCTCATGGTCCATGCTAACCTACTTCTAGCCTACCCTAAATA
>Ga0157364_1006484_pt1 | contig 12030 bp, 3 predicted proteins | sample AttsexASBM2_FD_111476 | JGI IMG/M metagenome (GOLD analysis project Ga0157364, IMG submission 111476) | Fungus gardens microbial communities from leaf cutter ant in Ribeirão Preto, State of São Paulo, Brazil - Atta sexdens ASBM2 | ecosystem: Host-associated > Fungi > Mycelium > Unclassified ...
AAATGTAACGACCTTAAGCTTGAGCTCAGGTTGCACTTAGGCAAAGACTTGAGGAAGTAAAAGGGATGAATATAAGTGGTAAAGCGTACCGATACATGTATCTAGCTACGCTATATATATGAGCAAGAAGGGGAACAGCACAGTATACATGAGTTCAAGAACATGACGAAGACAGGAGGAAACAATAAGGACTAGGTTAGGCTGTAGTACCTACTACATGAGGCGCTGACTGATACTACTTCGGCGCAGCCAATCGTTGACATCATGCCCTTTACCCATGTCCATGTAGCATCCTCGAGGTACCCATCGTAACACTAAAGTCACTAATGCCCACTTATTTTCTAACGATGTTGAAAAATTGTTGAAAGCTAATCATTTTTTCAATGACATTATTCTAGCATTGAAGCTGAGAGTCATTAAGGTTTCTCTCAAGTTAGACATGTCTATCATCTGGATTGACATTTGGGATACTCAAAATGGATCTAAGACCAAGACGATCATTAACAGAAGATTTAACATCAGCAGTTTCATCGCAACTGTTTGAGGAGCAAACATGAACCCTGAAGTATCTTTGTACAAAAACTGTTGGAAATGGGGTCATTTGTCAGGTATGTGCAGAATCCAAGGATTGAAATGTGTAAAATGTTATGGTCCTTACCAAACTATTCACTACCACAAGTTCGCATAGTGCTGCAAGGCTAACAAGAAAACTAATCCACCTAGGTTAGGAACTATGAAAGGCAAACCATGCCCACATTCCTTCAAGTGCTTAAACTGCAAAGGCAATCACCAAGCTGACTCTACTGATTGTCTGTTTTGGAAACATAGATTCAACAAAAAGTGGCACTCTAAAGAATATGTGAAAATTTGAGAAAATCAAAAGACTTCAATTCGTTCAACTATGAATGGTAATGAAGCATGATTTTAAAAGACATTAAAATCTTTTCACAGAATGTTTAGAAAAACAGTCTTATGGTTAACACCATTCTTGAAGTCAAGTTTAATTTCAATATCATTTTCATTCAAGAGCTATCTTGGTCTACTGTCTGACCTATCCTGAGTTTAACGAATTGTGAAAGAGATTCATTGGTGGGTGTTGTCAATCATCCTAACTAGCTGAGTTTCACTAGAAATTCAGAATCAATGTGTTGTAGCAACCACTAGTCATAACAACCCTATAGTATGCTTACTTCAGCAAAGCTCTTATCTAGCTCTCTAGTAGTGGGGATTACAAGAGAACTCAACAAGGAGCCCTTGCTACATTACTATTCTATTTATATAAATTATATGTGGTCTATACTACAACAATGTTCTGCTTCTATTCCTGCCCTAAAGGCCTCATGTCTACCTCATGTCTACTCTGTAGTGACTGTGCAAGACTGTGCATCCTGCTCTAATGTCCATGTATACTACATGTGGTAGCAATGTGGTGAACATGCTCCCTGATGTCATCATCTAGACTCTTCTAGCCTTGTAGACCCTTCTAAACTGCTCTAGGCCTATGACATCATCTCACATGACTTCCAGATCATGTGCCCTTTCTCCGTTATAGACTAATAATAATACTACTGTTTATATCTGTCCTAATCCTAACCCTAGCCAAAGTCTGTCCACACACTCATCTTATAACACAATGAACAACTTTTCAAGAGTTGCAATATATGTCAATATAAGACTTTCTTCTCTTTGCTTTTCTCTTTGCTTTTCTCTTTGTAAAGATATTATTAATTTTAAAGACATTTTTCTAGTTTCTTTCTTTAACAATAATGAAATTTTTTAGCTAATGAATGTCTATTCTGATTCATTGCACTCAGCCTTAAAGTATCTGAAGGATACTGAGATTAGCATTTGTAATCTCCTTATTATAACTAGTGACTTTAATATTCGCAATAATCTTTAGGATTCTTCTTATCCTTATTATTCCTCAATTAGCAATGATTTACTTATTATTGCAGACTCTTTCAATCTAAATTTGTCTTTTCCCACTAACCGCGTTCCAACTAGGTATTTGGACAACAATAATAACTCAAATTCAGTTATTGACATTATGTTTCTGCATAATAGCTCAAATGAGTTGGACTGTCACTCAATTCATCCAGAATAGCATCTCTCATCCGATCACACCTCCCTTATGATCACCATCTCCATTATCAAAGAGCACATCAACTTATCCAAATGCTCAATTGGCAAAGGTAGTAAGAAAGAAGTGTCTTTTATCAAAGATGTTTCCGTGATCTTTAGAAATCTCAACACATCTAACATATCAGATCCAACAAGTTTAGACAAAATTGTCAATGATCTAGCTCAAGAAATCGAATATACTTGGGCGAAACACTCAAAAATAGTCAAAATATTGAAACATTCCAAGAGTTGGTGGGATGACAAATGCAGCCATGACCTTGAGATTTATAGGACGACAAGAAGTCTAGAGGACTGGAAAACATTCCGAAGAATGGTCAAGATCACAAAAAGAACCTTCTTCAACCTCAAAATCTAGGAAATTGTGAATAAAAAGCAAGGCCTTTGGGAGTTAATGAACTAGGTCAACAAATGAAAGTTACTAGCTATTGAAACCATCAAGTACAACAACCAACCATGCTTAGAAATTAATGATCTGTGGCATGCACTACATAGTTCTTTTAATATAGCTCAACATTATAGCATTAATGAAAGTGTCCTTGAAGAACTAACGTTTTTTCCCTCCTCCCTTTGGAATTGGTTTTCTGAAGAAGAATTCATCATTGCTATCACTAAGTGCAATAATTCTTCTACACCTGGCCTTGACAAACTCTTGTGGAGTCACCTCAAGTATATTCTTAAAGATGAGATGTGTTTGAAAAACTTTGTCAACATTGCAAATTCATGCTTCAACTTAGGCTTTTGGTCTTCACACTTCAAAATTTCAACTACCATAGTAATACCAAAGCCTAACAAAATGTTGTATGATTCTCCCAAAGCGTTTAAACCTATCATCCTTCTTAATACTGTGGGTAAACTTATCAAAAAAGTCATCAGTGATAGACTCCAATTCCATGTGGTGTCTAATAACTTCATTTATCTAAGCCAGCTCAGTGGACTCAAGTTTAAATCCACTTTGGATGCTAGAGTCACTCTTACCCATTTTATTTGCATGGAATGGGTTAAAAACTTCTCTACAAGTACTCTCACTTTCAATATCTCCCAATTTTTCCCCTCTCTCAATCATCGCCTTCTATCTCTCATACTTGGGAAAGTGGGGTTCAATATTCATGTTGTCAAATTTTTCTCCAATTATTTTGTTGAAAGAAAGACTCATTACTTTTGGAACAGTTTCAGTTTGCCATCTTTTAATATCAATGTTGGAGTGGGTTAGGGATTGGCCCTCTCTCCTATTCTTTCTGCTCTTTATCTTTCACCTTTCCTTCACATTTTAGAAAAACAATTAAAAAATCTCAAAATTTCAATTTCATTCTTATTGTTTGTTGACAATGATCTTTTAGTTGCTCAAAGCAAATACTTTCAGCTTTTTAATTTCCATTTATTTTGTAGTTACAATGTTGCTTTGATCCTTCTTTCAGATTTTGGACTTTTAGTCAAACATTCAAAAACTGAAATCTTTCATTTTTCAAGGTCGATTGGTTCATTTAACCCTCCTTCTCTTGATCTTTCATCTCTTGGTGGTCCCACTTTATGTCCCAAAGAAACCTGGAAATACCTAAGTTTTATATTCAACAGAAAATTATCATTCTACCAACACATTGACTTTTATTCAAACAAGTCTATTTCTATGGTCAAATGTATGAAAATACTTGGAAACTTGGTCTGAGGTTTAAACCTGCATCAAAAATGATTACTGTATAGAAGTTGCATTCTTCTGATTGCCTTATATGGATTTCAATTATGATATTATAATAATGCTCCTCTTGCTTATCCTTTGAAATTACTAGGGAAAATACAGAGAAGAGCAGCAATTTGGATCTTAGGAGCATTCAAGACTTCCCCATCATTTGATGTCAAAGCTATCATGGGTCTCATACCCATCAATTTCCATTTTAAAAAATTGAGTGGAAGATCACAACTCTGAGCTCATTCTCTACTATCTAATCACATTCTTTGTTCACTCATGGAATCTAGGAAAGACTCATCATACTATAAACATCCACTCTCTCTTAGCAGTCTTACAAGATGCCAGTGCAATTTAATCAAGGGTTCATTAGTTGATATGGACAATCAATATAATAAGGTTTTTTCTTCTTTCAATCCTCTTTATTCTAGATTGTTGCCTGGTAATAGAGTTATTAACATTTTCTCTGATCATTTCTCCTTTCATCCAGTTAGCAAGTGCAACAGTCTTAAAGATTGAATTCAAAAGCTGGACAATTTGGCTATTGAATCATCAGAAGTATCAACTCAAGCTCTTGTAATCACTGGTGCTAGTGTTAAAAATAATGTCGCTACATCTATCTCTCATATCCATATCCATGACAAACTAATTATCAAAACTCTCTATCATGCTTCAAATGTCATGAGTACTGAAGCCAAACTCTTTGCTATCAGATGCGGAATTAATCAGGCCAAATAATTATCATCACAGACTCCCTCTGTGCTGGGAAAAAAATCTTTGATCTTTTATTGCATCTCTTCCAATCTCACTTTATGTTTGTCCTCAATGAACTTCAAGTTTTCTTTTCTCGTAGTCAGGAAAATATGATTGAATTTTGGGAATGTCTGAGCCATAGCAAGGGGCACCTCCATAATGCTGTCAATAAGAACACAAAGTCCTTTAACCCTATTCCACTTCTCCCTTACAAACATTCATGGAACTTTAGTAGGAAATTAGAATGCGACGATAGTGTCAATAGATGGAAGATAACTTTCCAAGCATCAGATATCAAAGGGAAGCATTTTCTCAACCTTGTAAACAATGACAATAAGCCCATTGAACTATTGTACATCAAAGGCAGTTCATGGCTCAAATTCTTTGGCCATTCCAATTCTCTGTACAAGAGCAACTAGAGCAATAACTAATCATGCTCCAATCAGCAAATATAGACTCAGATTCTTCCCTAGGGAAGATTTCAGCTGTTTATGTGAATTATATTCTATTGAATCAAGGCATCACATCCTTTACAAGTGTAAAAGGGTTAACAATTATTGGAATCCTAGGAGAGACTCAATAAGTTATTTTGTCCTGTTTCTTGAATTCAATCCAGGCACATTTGCTTTCAATAATGCTTCTATCTAGCTAACTTAAAGTTAATCTTGTAGTTAGCATTAGGTTCCTTTTTTCATGTTTTTTCCTTTTCTCTTTCTTTTGTGTCTCTTAATCTTTTCACTTCTTCTCTTTTTCTGTATCTCTCTCTATGTAGTTTGCTTGCTTTGTACATAGTTATGATGTAGCTACCATGGTCTACCATTGTGCTCTATATAATAAATTGTTGATTTAAAAAAAACAATATATCACTGTCACAAATGATTATATGATAAGACCTAATATCACAAATTAGTCACACAATTACATGAAAAAGGATTAAAGGTTCTGGAAGAAATGACATTATATAACATATATAACACATGTTGATCTTAAGGCAGACATATAGTCATTTAGGATAGGCTAAAGTAGTAAAGCATAAACCAGTAGTGTCAAGAACAAAAGAGAACTAGGGTTAGGGTTGGAGTGACAAGATCATGCTGTTACACAGCATGTCACATCAGATGACACAGTCACAAGTCACATGATGCATGGAAGGACATAGAACATTCTAGAAGAGATGATGTCATACAATATGTGGTATACATGGTCATTTAGGGTAGGCTGGAAATAGCTCACACAGACCATTAGGTATTAGTATATAAGGTAGATCATCTTGTACAGAGTTCTCTATTAAGTTCTCTTGTGTAAACCCTATACAAGGTTCTTCTTCTGTCCAGCACTGAGGGCTTAAGTCATAACAAGTAGTCTGAATTATATAAGGTAGATGATCCTGTACAGAGTTCTCTATCAAGTTCTCTTGTATTAACCCAATACAAGATTTATCTTATTGACCAACTCTAAAGTCTTTGGGTTATAACAACTAGATAGATTTATATGATCAAACTTGCATAGAAAAGCACTTATCAAACTCTTTCTGATGATATATTATATATCATATAAAGATTAGTACTCACAGAGTCACAAGTATATCAATATAGTGATATAATCAGCTACCATCTAAAATTAGCCTGATATCTGTTATAGCTAAATGATAGTTCCATCAGATATAAGTATTGATCATCTAATAGAAATAGCTTGTACACAAACTACCACTATTTTGTATATATACTCCTGTATCTGAAAATTAAACCTCAGACTTAACAACACCTTTTATTATTCATCATCATCATTCTCTTAAACTTCTAAATCACTTCTAAATATTTAAGAGTATATTCAAGGTTCAGATATTACAAATAAGTCCATTTTGTAATATATATAGTCACAGTTACATAGTTATATGACTAGTAGAATATCATAGAACTTGCTAAAAGATTTTAGTTATTACTTTAGAATAAGTCAGTATAATGTGTATAAACCAACAAACTAGAGTATATAAAGTAGACTATCTTATAATAGGAACTTTATTGAGTTCTCTTCTTCTTTAGCTCTTGAGAGTTAAGTCTTCAATAACCTTCTTAAATCTGTCTAGTATAGTACTTTTTCTTTCTTCTCACTTACTTTATTCTTAACTAAAGAGTAGTGTAGCTCTTTAGTCAAGAAGAAACAGGCTAGATTCTAGGCCTAAGAAGAAAAAGTAACTATATACTGGAAGTATAGTTGTTGATATTAGTGGCCAAACCTAGGCTACCAGCTAGATGTACTTATTGTTTATATCAGAGTTAAATATAATGAACTTGGTTTATTTTATTTTCCATTTATTTACCTATTTTGGATCTAAAGTTAGAGTTATAGTATAACATTACATGTAGCATATAGAAAGACATAGAAAATTCTGAAATAACAATGTTATATAATATGTTTACCACATGTTGACCTTATAGATAATATATGGCCTTTAAGGTAGGTTAGTATTAGTCTTGCATAGATTACTAGCTAGTGTATATAAGATGAACTTTTATACTAGAAACTTTATTAAGTTCTTTTGTGTAAATCCTATACAAGATTATTTTTTGCTCTATTACTTAAGTTTAAGTCTTAACATTTTAATTGGGTGGTGTCAAGTAGCATATTTATAATTATTGTGTATATACTTTTATAAATATATTTTCTTTTCCATCTCATATATTATATAATAGACTAAATAGCTACTTATACTTATAGTGCTCATAGTGTTTAGTATCACTCTAGATCCTTGCTACTCATTTTAACAGGTTATAGACCCTGTCTGCCTATAATTATTGATTAGACTTATATTGCAAACTTTATACATTCTTTTTATCACCCATATTTATTTTTCTTGCTTTCAAAATATCAAACTCTACTGGACTTTCTCAGATTAGTGAATTTAATTAATTGTATAACATTCCATTACTTGAAAATAACAGCACTAACTTCTAGACATATATTATATGTATATGCTAAGTCTAACCCAATCAAAGTCTATTTTTTGTAGTAGTGTTATCTCATTTTCAATTCTGATAAAAGTCCATTTTCTATAATAGCATTATTCCATAACATGTCTCTTGTAGCAGTGTTATACTTTATTTCAAACCCTATAAGTACTCAGTCTTCTATAGTGGAGTTACTCTTATCCAAATTGGCCTTTTAAAGTAGAGTTTCTCTATCTGATTACTATTATTATTTTACTACTCAAACTTTTACTTGGGACTATACTACAAGATCTCAAGTTTCTTCTTTTATTACTTATATATAAAGACTAATAGGTGCATTGTATTTTGCTAGTCTGAAAATTGACTATAACAAGTTGAACTTTATTTCTAGTATTTTTTAGTAACATACTACTATCAGAACTTACTCTTCTTAGACTCTGCTTTATGTTGTAGCAACTACTAACCAAGATGGTCAATAATACACTAAGTAGTCTCATAGAGTAAAAACTTTATGGAAATTACAAGAAAACTTGATAAGAAGTCCCCAATGTATTGCTATCCTATTTATACTAATAGTACACAGTCTGTACTATCAATAAATAATCCTACCCTAATGTCCATATATCAGCTATAAGTGTACCATATGTATACTATAAAATAAATAAACTGTAAACAGATATCTTAATATTATTCCTTTTAATTCTTTTTATTATACTCTAGGCCTATAATATAATGTCATGTGATGCATCATGTGACCACAGTCACATGTCTCTTCACTATCCAAGAAATATTAGAAAATTAAAAAAATCAAATAAAAGAAAATAGATAAAATAAAAAGAAAATATAAACATTCAAGTATACTATAATACTCTATATCTGAAGCTTCAACCCCACAGTAAACAGATAGCATAGTACATAAGCTGAATTTAAGTTTATTTTGGAAAGTCTGTGTTATTATATACTTTGTATAGGTTTCTATACTTAGTATCAACTCTGAACTAATCTCACAGGCTTTTACCTCCTAGTATAGACTGTATCTGACAACATAGAAGCTCTGGATCTCCATTATTTTTAAGCTTTGGAGATTAATAAGAATTGTTGATGGCACAGAAAAGTGTTTTATGCCTATCAAAAATATTAATATAAAGTTACAAATCAGGTTAAAATTAATAATTTGAATCATCATAATATAGAGGGCAAAACTTATAGCTTACTCTGATCTTGAAGAATAAGTCTTTAAGTGGTGTTTTACATACCACTTTAGCTATTGATGTTTGGGATAAGCTAAATTGTCATTATAAAGAAAAGAGTTAGAATACAGTTGCTTATCTTATCTAAGTGATTTTTTGTATATTTATATCTAATGAGATATCTATGGAATCTCAGCTTAATAATATATGTTACAAGACCTATATTCTTAAAATACTTAGTAAACATATTTCTAATGCTGTTATTGTTTATGCTATGCTTCTAGTTCTTCTTGACTCCTACTCTACTTTTTGTACTATTCTTAATTCCAGCTCTGCTACTATTGGTAGTTTCTCACTCTCTACTAACACTGTCATCACTCAAGTTCTTACTAAGGAGAAGAATGTTAAACTTGGTAGTTCTCAGATTTTACTCATTGCTTATAAAAAAGAAAGGAAAATCATAACTACTCAAGTCTTCAGATGAAGATAAGACAATTCAGCCATTTATAACAGAGATTTTGGCTAGTCAGAAGAATATGTCTTCCACATAAACTGTTCACTTGGAAGCATCAACATATATAAGCTCTTACTGGAATTGGTTTCTTACTTATAAGAAACTTCAAGAGCCTTAATATATCTAGTTGGTATTATAACTCAAAGACTTTAGAGTGAGTCAAAGAGAAAAAAAATCTTATATTGAGTGATACAAGAGAACTCAATAGAGTTTCTAGTATAAACTAGTCTACTTTATATATGCTAGGCTACTGATCCATGTTATAGTATCATTAACCTACTCTAAAGGGTTATATGTTATTCTTAAGGTTAGCATCTGTTAAACACATTGTAATTGTTATGATCTTAAATTCTTAGAGTGGAATAAAAGAACAAACTCTTGTATTAGAGTAAACACAAGAGAACTCGATAAAAAGCTCTTTACAGAATAGTCTATCTTATATACTCTTACAGATGGTCCATGCTAGCTACTGTGCACCCTACCCTAAATGACCATGTGTAAAGCATGAGGCCAACATGTGGTGTCCATGTTGTATGACATCATTTTGTTCCAGAATCTTCTATTTTCTTCTCTTAAGTTCTATGATCAATATTGTGACTACACCATCAGATGTGACTAATGTGACTGATCACTTCTAACCCTAATCCCAGAGTTCTAAAAATAGAAAAGATGAAAAATAAATAGAAAATAAAATAAAAATGAGAAAGAAAATAAAAAGAAACAAAGTCCACTTTCTGCAATCTTGACAGTAATAACATTATTCTTCTAGAAGTTTCTACCATGTTCTATTGTGACTGGTGTGTGACACCAAGTCACATTCATGTAACAATTTGTAATAGTGACATGTGATGTCATACTAATCCTAATCCTCCCAAAAACTTTTGTACATTTTTAACTTCTTTTGGAGTTGGCTAATCAAATATACTATTTACCTTTTCTTCTTCCATCTTAATCTCCTCCAGTTCAATTACTACTTTTAAGAATCTTATTTTCTTTACCTTCTACTTATACTTCTCAAATAAAAAATAAAACTAAAATAAAATAAAAATGCAAAAGAAAATAAAATAGAATAAAGTCTAATATTTGCAATTCTGACAGTTGGAAGATGAACACTTCATTCTTGCCATTAAGACTAGTTGAGTTTGTTTTACAGTCACTATCAATAGTCATAGTTCTAAATATAATCTCTCAAATGTCTATCACATTCTTAATCTTACTAGCAACCTTCTCTCTATTAGTCAACACAAATATAGACTTGTGTTCACAAAGCTTGGATATCAACTCACAAAACTGAATCAAGTTATTATCACAACTCATAAAAAGAATGGTCTTTCAATATGTCATCATTCATCCCCAAATATGTTTATTGTCAGAGCTGAAAGTAGTGAACTTTATTTATTTTCATTTTCTTTCTCATTTCTATTTCCTTTTATTTTCTATTTCAGAACTTAGGGTTAGAGTTTAACATGACATTACTGTCATGATGTCACACATCAGTTTCAGTCACATGATCACATATTACAATAGAAGAGCATAGAAGGTTCTGAAAGAATAATGTCATATAGCATGTTTAACATATGATCATTTAGAGTAGGCTAAAGTAGTAGAGCACAGACTATGGGCTTTTGATATAAAGTAGATAATCCTGTATCAAGTTCTCTATTGAGTTCTCTTGTGATAATCCAATATAAGGTCCATTTGCTTGACCAACTCTAAGGTCTTGAGTTTGTAACATTTATATTGTTATTACAAATGATACTGATACTCTCATTGACTCTATTAATATCTCTGACAAAGCTTTTATTACTAACTCAGTTCTCTTACATTATACTTTTACTATCTTTACTAACATTTCTACTGACTCAGTCATTACATAGCACTATCATCTTAGTTATATCATGCTATAATCTATAAAGAAGCTATTTCAGCAAAATATAATAAAAGGAATGCATGTCACTGATAGTGATAGTCATAATCCAGACATCTGTAATGGCTACTTCAAAGACAAGCAGATATAAGCTTCTATTCCAAAGATCTCAGATATTTGGAACCTTTTTATCCTATACAGAGTGTGCTCAAATCTTGTTGGACCTATTAAACTACAAGGTAGAAGTGGGGAATGTTACTTTATAAAATTTCTTAATAAGTACTCTCATTATCTCAAATTTGTATTGCTGAAGTCAAAAAATAAAGCTAAGAAAAACCTCTAGTTCTTTGTTAAGTATACAGAAGTTGAAACAGGCCAGCATGTGAATTTTTTCAGGTCAGATGGTAGTAGAGAGTATATTTTGGACTTATTGAAGCAATACTTCAAGTTATACAGTATTCATCATAGACTTACTAATCCTAACACTTTATAAGATAATAGCTTTACTGAATACATAAACTAGACTATCTTCAACATGGAATTAAGGAATCAGAGCTTCCAGAGAGCTTCTGGTCATATGTTGTTACTTATACCACCTATATACTCAACAGTTCCCACTTATGCTTTAGACAAGAATATCATATCCTATTAGACTTATACTGGTAATAAACCATTTGTTGCACATCTTCATGTATTTTGTTATGAAGCTCATGCTCTCATTCTTAAGTTTAAGAGGTCAAAATCTGGTCCTAAGTCTTTGCAGTATACACACCTTGGTTATTCTCATAGAAGGAATGTTATAGGACATTTGAACACTAACAATTTTTATTTTATTTTATTTTATTTTTCTGATTTTACTTTACTTTTATTTTATTTTATTTTGAAGGACAATGAAGAAGGCATGTGACAAGAAAGTCACATGACAGGTCACATGA
>Ga0157364_1006485_pt1 | contig 12028 bp, 3 predicted proteins | sample AttsexASBM2_FD_111476 | JGI IMG/M metagenome (GOLD analysis project Ga0157364, IMG submission 111476) | Fungus gardens microbial communities from leaf cutter ant in Ribeirão Preto, State of São Paulo, Brazil - Atta sexdens ASBM2 | ecosystem: Host-associated > Fungi > Mycelium > Unclassified ...
AGCGAAAATAAAAATAAGAGCATGAAGTGTTAAAGTTCATTATTTTTACATTATTTCACATTATACAGTCCTAATAAATCGTTTATTATTGTTTATTATGTTAATGTATACTGCCTGAAAAATGTGTATATTCCTACATGTTTGATTATTACAAAGAATATTACTAGAGCCTCTGTGATCTAAAAGCTTAGAATGTTCACACGGAATGCTAGAAATTCAAGTTCGATTTTCGACCGAGGTAATATTTTTTGTAATAAATTTATTTACAAATTTTCAGTACATTAAGGTCTTCTTAAAATTATGCCAATTAGATAAAATTATTAAATTACAATTTAATTTGTGATACTACTATAATAATTCAGTTGCGTTTCTAACTCCAAAAAAGCAATTCAATATGCAACTTGCATATTGAAAGATTATAAATGTATTTTATATAAATTCACATGAAATGATATTTAAATTTTAAAATACTCAAGATCTAGCTTTGACCAATATAAAGGTGTAATATTGGAACGCTTTCAAGCTAATGTGATTCTGAAATTTAATCAAATTCCATTGCTGTAAACGAGATAATCAGATTTTTGCACTTCTTGCGATATCTTGTTTTACGTGTAAAGCCAGTATTAAAGTTCACTTGCATTATAAAATGAAATATACAGAGGCCCAATTCGCTTTACATTGTAACAAATTCAGACCTTGTTAATTCCGTTTGAGACAGTTCTACTGATTCCATGTCAAACGCTTCAAATATGACTTCTTGCTCTTTTTGCTCCTCTGATGGAGCTTTTGGATGAACTGCAGAACGCAATCGTGCCGGAATTATGGTTGACACATCGGCATAATCAATTTTTTCGCGAATATTGTAACGAAAACCACGGGTACGTGGTTGCGTTTGACAAAAATAACAAGAATCAACAGAGTGTTCACTTTGCGGCAACCAAATTACTGGCGAAACATATTTTATTCGATATTTTTTTCGTTTATTTTCATCATATTTCCATGCGACCATAGCACGGTAACAGTAATAGCACACTATCTCTGGCGCATACCACAAATTTGGCACATAAAGCATAACAAAATAACCTTCAAAACCTTCCACAAAACTTTTCGATATCGAGCGCGAATATTTTGGCGATACAAGTAAACCACACAAATAGCAAAAGTTATTACGATTCGGGCACTGCATCCCCTTTACTTCTTTTTTAATTTGTACTTTGCTTCATCAACCTATTTTGCTTTTGTTTTAGACCGCGGTCTGACAAATTCTAAAACATAGTGAGACATAATTAAAACATATGCGCATATGATTATGACCGCGGTCCGATTCGCGCGAAACGCTTAAAAATCATTTCATCCTTGTTGTTTATCAAATGTTAAATGAAGACAAACAATGCTCATGAGCGTTGTCAGCATGAATCGAACCACGACCTATAAAGCATGAAAATATAATCGCGGCGCATGTTCGTATTGCCAGCATTTCGCGGCTGGCATTTCCTAACCTATAGTCAATAAGTCGTCAAATTTAATAATTAATATCTCGGTCCATGGGGTAGAGAAATAAATTCACTACTTTATAAACAAAATCATTACTTTATAAACAACTTCACTACTTAAAAAATAAATTCACTACTTTATAAACAAATTCATTAAGAAGAAAACAAATTTATTACTTTAAAAACACAAATTGTTTTCATATATTATTCTTACATTTTGAAAGCAGTAAATTTGTTTTTAAAGTAGTGAATTTATGTTTTAGAGTAAAGAACTTGTTTTAAAGTAACGAATTTGTGATTGCAGCATATGCTTAAATCGCAGTACTTTATGGTTGTGACAGATTTCCTAACCTCAATAGTCATTAACTTTAACGTTTAATATCTCGGTTCGCGAAGCAGACATTTTTCTTAGATTCCTTTGTTTCATGTAAAAACGCATCAAATTTCATCAAAACCTAATTTCATCAAAATCGGAGGTAAGAGAAGCATTCTAAATTACCTATTGATTTAATTATTTCACTTACACCGTATAATCCGATCTTCTCTGAATGCAATAACGTTTCAAGATTTTAACCTCATGGAGATTGTTGTCAACTTGCCAAGACAAGAAATCTACTTTTCTCAGCAATTTCTGCTCGTGATATTTCAGTTTTCGCACCATCGTGATTGTCGATAGATTAAAAGCAACTGTTACCAACGCCGATCACAGTATAAACATGGTAGAAATGAGTATATAAGTACCATGAATATAAGTACTTATACATTACTATGATGCCGATTAACTAAAGCCCGTTCTACAATGCAATAGTAAGGTTAACGTGATATTGCAAACGCTTTAAAGCGTTTTTTAATTGGTCAGTGTGTAAAATTCTTTCTTCTAATTGATTCATTAAATGCATTCAAAGCATTTGTAGTGAGACTTTGACTACAGCCTAATGCATGGTCTACAATGGGCAATAACAGTAGTTGATTATTAAGGAAGCATAGAATCGACCAATCATAGTTGAATGTGAGAAAAATAATCAATTATGATTGGTCGATTTCTACGTCTATTCCTTAATCAACTACTGTTACTGCCCATTGACTACGTTTAGCGGACTCAACAGTTGAATAAGCGTTCGCTGTTATTGGTGTACTCTTTTAGATCATCCAATCAGCATTTTAGATCTGGAAGTATACATCAATATCAGTGAGTGTTCACTCAACTATTGAGTCCGCTGAACGCAGTCATTGTATACCATGCATTAGAGGGAGTAAAATATGGCGTGAAGATCGGAAATAAGTGAAATGGGTTATTTTCATTTCGTACGCCTTATTACTTTACTGCCAGTCAATCAAAGCTTATTATGAGATAAGGCGCGATAAAATACAAGAATTTCTTATTTTCTATTGCTTACTATCATTGTAAAATGGATGGATTTTAAGCTAGTCACACACACACTTTCCGTAACAGTGGTCTAGTTTCCACCGAGGGTTTAGGGCTACCGCACACAAAATTCCATAACGAATGCGTAAAATATAAACTTAAGCCGATGAGCCAATCAGGATACTGCTTTAGATTATGAAGGCGAATTTCAGTCGGTTGAAATTCATCTTATTGCAAGATTATGGATAAATTTATTGTTATTTCTATTTCCGTTACGTAGAGTACGTAGATCTAAAGCAGTATCTTGATTGACTCATCGGCTTAAGTTCATATGTTAAGAGTCATCTACATAAGTCGCAAACGCAGAACGCAGTTCGCAGACGCATTTGCGCCAGTCAATCAGAAATGCCGGTAATACTAATAACAGCTTTTGATTGGTTGTCGCAAATGCGTCTGCAAACTGCGTTCTGCGTTTGCGACTTATGTAGATGGCCCTTCATCGCGTTTTGTGTGCATAAGACCTCTTGATAATTTCTCTTTTTGCTTTCCGACGCGGAAGTATAGTATTCAGGGCATTTGATAGTATTGCTTTCCCTATTGACTTCTAGGGATTTTCCATTGCGAGTATTCGCAACTTGCCATTTACGTATACGCAACTATTTCAAGAATCAAGGGTTCAAGGGTATCAATCATAAAACTTTATCTCTAGAATTGAAAGTGAAAAGTAGAAATTTTAATCATTGAAATTAATGAAGAAATTTTTCATTTTTCACTTTTCCTAGGAAAAAATTTCATGGTTAATATTCAGGACCACAACAAGCTATATAAGGACAAATTCCTAATATTGGTGCTTTAACGGTTCAAGTTATATCTTCCTCTTATGTACATTATTGTAAATCATATTACTTGTTGTGCCTTTGCTCAATACGAACTGTGTTCAATTTGAGCGCAAAATTAACGCCAGATCCCAAAAAAATGTAGATTCATACAGCAACAATTGGTGCTACTTATTGCATGCTTTATGCAACCCAGCCACAAAAGTTTTGGATTGATAAGTATGCAATTTCATCCCCAACGATATAAATATAGTTATATTTATATGTTAGAAAAATTAGTTAATACTTATATATTAATAAATTCTTATCGAACAATTATTTATTAATAATGAATTTCTTTTTATACGTACAGAAATTCAATTTCAATAACCTTGAATTTAATGTATATGTGCAGATGAACAGTAATGCAGCCCAATAATTCTGATTGGTTGATCCCCACTCTATTATTTTTTCTGAGATTCTGTTTTTCGAAATTCCGTTATTGAAAAACTGTTATTGGATAACATTCTTACTTTTAAAAGAGAGCAGCGTACTTGCATAGTTCATTTGCTCACATCATTCACATCGGTGTGGCCTTAATAATTTTTCATTGTTTCACCAATGAAATTATATTATTTTAAATTAGTCAATTAGTGAACAATTGATATACACTCCTTTTAAAAATCGTTAACTAGTAACGATAACTTATTATACTTTTTCTATTCAGTACCGAGTAACTAACTTGTTATCTTTCAAAAGTAACTTTCTATTCCCTGATTCTAGTACGGCATATTCCTACTAGATAGTAGCACAGCAATATAATTTGTTCACTCTGCTCGCTGTTTTATCGACATACATTTTAATAAAGTTCCTGGTTGTGAACTGTATGTGTTTCTATGTTTGCGGCGAATAAAAACCTTTTCAGCAAGTTGTGAGGAAATAAATAATTGATTTTGTTCCTTTATGACTAATAATGTTTTACTTGCTATTTGTATTTGAATTATTCAAAGCTATTAGACTGTTCGCCATCCTTCCCTGCCTCATTTAAATCGATTAAAGCATTATATAAATAATAAGGCTGATAGGGATAGCTTAGAAATTGATCGAGTTTCAACAAATTTTTGGGGAGTTCGACAAAATTTTAAAAATAAGTCGCAGGTCGCTTGACTTCAAAATATTCTTCGATCGAAAAGAAAGAAAGAGAATAGCTGCAGAGGAGTCATGTTTAGTTTACGAGGACAAGTTTTAATTAAATGTTTATCTCGTCTCACGAAATGTTCTTTTTAAACATACGACCGAACTTGAGAGAGGCTTCGACCTTACTTCTACCTCAGGAAAATTAATTCTTTTTTGCATTTTAAAGGCAAAATTGTCATAAAAGATTTATTTGCGAGAAGTTGTTCGAAATGACGTATTATACAATGTACTAAAAGTCTTGACCGCTAGCAGATTTGAAAAACGTTTTTTCAGCTTCAAAAAATTGATCAATATAATGCAGTTTTTCAAAAATATTTCAGTATTCATTTAATCAAAATAAAGGTCATTATCAAAAAGAAAGCTGATAAAATTACGAACAATTTCGTTTTTTTTTTAAGATCGTACAATTAATACTTTCCGTGATAGAATTTTTTTAGAATGTTGTATTTTTGGTAATTCATTTTGATAATTCTAACTTTTTTTGTATAAAATATTTCAGATTTGGCTACTTTTATATACAAAATAGTTCTTATGAAAATTATTAAATTTCCTACAAAATCGATTTTTTTTCATCCTCATATGACCAATAACTTCTGAGAAGGGTTTATTTGCGCAATTAATCTAAAAAAATATGTTTTTGTTTATTTTTTTTTTATTACTCGCGTCTGTCAATGTATTTTAATGATATAAACAAATAAATACAAACAATAAATTATAAATTATATTATAGATATAATAATCAAGTTTATCTATAATTATTTAATAAAAATTTATTTTGGTTAAAATCTCAAACTAAAACCGTAATAAAAAATCTAATGATAATTTTGTTGTATATTCATAGTACGAGCTCTCGATTGTGACTAATCCGATTAAAATCTTAAAGACATCTATATTACCAATTAAATCGTAATTTTTGTATAACAATTTGTATAAATTACAATAATTTTTATCTTCTTTTATAGATTTGAAAATCCTTTTCCGTGATTAAAGTATACATTAATATGTGTCTGTGAAATGGAGTTTATGCCGAGAGTGATAACAAATTTCGAAATTGAAATTTTTAAAAAAATTTCGAAATTGAAATCTTAAAAAAAATTTTTACGTTTATGGCACAAACTCCACCTCACAGACACATATTAATGCGTATACTTTAATCCTGAAAAAGAATTTTCGAATCTATAAAGAGAAAAAAGTAATTGTTATACAAAAATTACGATTTAGTGGATAATACAGACGGCTTTAGGATCCCATTAACCATTCCAAAAAGATCATTTGCGTTATATTTTCTAAGTTTCAGACTCACATGTATATACTCACGTAAAGCCAGTTTGTCATTCAAGTCTTTCACAATGCCTACATATAATATTACTAAAAAATTATGCAATGTAAATGAATATTAACGTATACAGTTTAATATGGAGTTAGAGAAAAAGTCTTTTTATAAGTTATCTCTGTTTTTTTTTTTTTTTATCGAGAAATCACAGAAGTTCTACACCGATGAAATAATGACTCTTCTCGAAAAATGGCAAAAGTTCATTGATCAAACATATTTGGTTTAATAAAAGTTTGTAAATAATTTAAAAAATATGTTTCAATTATACTATATATAAAAGGACTTTTTTCGTAACCCAATATTTAAAAATATATAATAAGGCCTAAGCCGAATAAAGCCACATAATTTATTTTATTTCTTTTTGATTCTGAGGATTATTTATGAGGATATTGAAATAAACTAACAAGTCAACATATCTTTCCGTGACTCGCCAAATTTAATGAAACTTGGTACATTTATAGAGCAGACAAAAATAATAGACACGTTTTTTTTTATATCAGCAATAGTAGGTTTAAGGATACGAACTATCCTTATAGTGATAAGCACGAGTATTTCCCATACAGTATCAAAAATTTTCAGAAATATTTCAGAAATATTTCAACCGAAAAGTGAAACATTTTATAAAAATTACGAAATATAATCTGCAACATTTCTGACAAGGGACCATCTCGGTTTGTACAACAAGTTAATGAAAATCCTTGATATCAAAAATTGACAGCATAAGATATAAATTAAGAAATGACGGGAACGTATTAGAGATCGTAGGTAAAAGATATTTAGTATATGGTAAAAATTCTGGAATTAATATCTCAAAAAATATTGATTTATCTAAAAAAATGTTTGAAACGAAAGTAATAGGATGTTAAAAAAGTTATCAGATGATATTAATTTGACTTTAGAAAGTGCTTTCAAGATTAACACAAAAATCTTAAACTCCTTATTTTCATAGCATCTTTAGCTGATATTGAGACGTTTTCAAAGCACTGGTTACAAACCTTATCTTCATGAATTTCCGAGTTATAGCATTGAAAAGTTACAGTACCGCCGCATTAGCATTACGCAAAGTGTCCGATTGATGGCTAAAACCTCTTGAATATTGTTCAGAATGTCCTGGATAACATTCGTCAAGATCAAGATCATTGATCAAAGTCAAGATCAAGATCAGGATCACGGAGAGTGTTTCTCTTATTTTCATTTTCGCATTAAAAATTCATTTTTATAAAATGAATTTTAAAAATGAAAAAAAAAATAAGAGGTACAACCTCTTCAATGATTTTTGATTTTGACATATGTTATTTATTACATGTAAATGAGAATCAAATCTCCATTTCGTTCACTTCCAAAGTATAAAATATATTTTTTATATAGAATATGTGTAAATGAACGAAACAAAATTTTATTAAACTCTGATATTAGGCCTTATTACATGCATATGATATAATATAATAAAGCTCAAAAAGTAAATTAAAAATAACAAAGAAAATAAACATTATCTCTCTAAATCAATTTTAAAATGATTATTAATCATAGAAAGGAAATTCCTTAAAACTTACTTTACTCTCAAATATTACAATTATCTTCAATTTTGTTTGTATAATTAACTCTTTAATCTTTGGAAATTTCTAGCAATTTGAATACAATTTTGGCTTCTTAAAAGGTAGCAGCATTGAAAATCATTATTTTCTGGCACAAACTCCACACATAATAAACAAATAATAACTATAATAATCACATAAGTGGACCTTATTTAATAAGTACATTATTTAAAAAATATATACTTATTTCAAAAAACTGATTTATTAATTATTTTCCATAGTTAGGAAAATTGAATAAAATTAATAATGAATTATAATAAATTATGAAACATTGTACATTGTTATTGATAAATTTTGCAGCGGATTATAAAAATGGCTTATACACAAGTTTTTATTATGTTAAAGTGTTAAGTTTTATTGTGTTAAACAAACGTGCTGCTATCGATTCCAATTCTTTGATACCTATTTATTTATTTCCTGTGACACATCTTTTAAGCATATATTGCAGGCGTATAAAGCGAATTTTAAAGTAATAAAATTAAAAGTGGGCCTTATTCGGCTCAGAAATCTTATACTAAAATATAATTGTCGTCCAAACTTGTTCGATATCGACCGATGCCGATCGATGATACTGAGGAGACTACAGGCGAGGAATTCATAAATGCCAGCAACAATATCAGCGAATTAATAGATTATGAAAGTAAGAATCATGTTAAACGACATTATGTGATCCTAAAAATCTTATAAGAAATCAATTTTCTAACTTATAACGAATTAATCTTATAATGAACCAATTTTGAAAGTTATACGTTTTTTCGATCTCTTTTTATTGTAAAATATCTTTTGTATTATGACTTTTTCGACTTTTTTGCCCAAATATTCTTGTTTTCAGTCTTCGAATGTTTATTTAAAAATTAATGCATAACAACTCGAGATACAAGCAAAAGAAAATGTCGGGTTACAAACCGTTGTGTACGCACAGGGATTCTTTTGGGTTGTGTATTGAGAATTAATGTTTACATTTTCATGATGAAGGTATGAAGACCAAAAAAGGCATATACATATATCACATTACTTAAACTCTGCGGCAACAGCCAGTCACTATCAGACTTAGCAGTCTAAATAAGACCGTACGTGTCGATCGTTGTATCTCCGAAACTATTGGTTCTAAAAATATGAACCAAACGCCAAATTCAAGGGAATATTATCTATTAAGAGATCAAAAAGTGTCGTTATCATATCATTTTCTAAATATACCATTTTTACACAAGTTATAGACCATAATTTTCAGTCAAAAAATTGTCGCAGAAAACTCTTTCTTTCTTTAAACAACTGTATCTTGCACAAAAATTGACGGAGAGAGAAGAAAAAAATGCATTTTAGGAAATTTTATAAGCTTTAATTTGTGGTTAATATATTTTACATAAATCTTTTAAAAACTGAGATATTTATAAAAAAGTTACGGAGAATATGTTTTTTTAGAAAATGTTAAAAAAAAAGGCAATTTGTTTCGAAGTTGTTTTTCCAAAAATAAATTTTGGAATGATACGCAACTAGGATCATATATAAATACATGTATTTTGAGAAAAATGCAAATATTATTTTTTCCAATTCGATTATACATATATTTGTAATGATAAATGAACTCATATTTTAACGTAAACAGAAGATCATAATATCCTTGAAAAACTATATCTCGGGAACTATTAGTACGAAGTTAAGAAAAAACATTTTCAAGCTAATTTCATAATCTTTAAGACTGTTTATGTTTATTTACATACGATAAGTTACAAGCAAGTTATCCATTAAAATGTATTACAATTTGAGAAAATTTATTTACATCTCAGCAACTTATCGGACGAGACTTAATAAAAAATGATTCTGTAAGGAATTCGGTAATTTTCAGTTTTTATAAGAAGTTTTTTGTACGTAAAAGTAATCAGATCCGAGATATTTACGAAAAAAATCTTTTCATTCTCGAAATGATGAAAAAATACAGCATTCTAAAAAAATTCTATCACGGAAAATATTAATTGTATGATCTTAAAAAAAGATGATTTTGTTCGTAATTTTATCAGCTTTCTTTTTGATAATGGTCTTTATTTTGATAAAATGAATACTTTCTGAAATATTAAAAAATGTATTTTTTTACAGTTTTTGAAACTGGCAAGTTTTCCAAATCCGTTAGCAATTTTAATTTGTTATATAATTCGTTATTTCAAATAACTTCTCGTAAATAAACCTTTTAATTTTCCAAAAAATCTAATTTTCTGGGTTACTTCTCAATCCACAGCATAATGCGACAATTACGTACTACGTCGTCATGTGTTACAATCGAATAGAGTGAAGAGACATACATCTCTTACGACCACACTTCACATTTCTGGTGAAAATAATAAAGGTCGAAGTGGAAATCGAATATAAAGAAAGAATGGCAGAAACGCAAACGAAATTCCTAGGAAACGAAAATTTAAAGATGGCAACCTAAAAAGAAACGTTTTAAGAAAAAAATGCGCACTTTTCATTTACGTTCCAATTTTCATTTTCTAAGAGGCGCATTCAGATTTTTATTCAATAAGTGTCCAAATAGGTCTGTTCTGTAACTTTTAACGAAAGTTCGATATCTTTATATTGTCATTGCGCAGCTTTTTTACCATATAAAATATCTGCGCAACATCCCGAGCTAGTAAAATTGTCATTAAAAAGTTATAGAATTGGCATACAGATATTATCATGTTATCCTTATTCAACATTCAATTAATAATAAGAATATAATGATATCTAGATGACACTTGGGTGGGAGTCTGAACACATATATATAGTTCGTGTACACTTGAGCTACTCTTCACTTTTACTGTTAAATTCATAATGGTCTTAAATTAATATAAGTTATTTTTTATCATTTCTATAAATCGCTGTTGTTCCTACTCATTATGTTACTGATTATTAAAATAAATCATTAAAATAATAAAGTTAAACAATTTAATACAAGAAACTTTATTAAACTTGACTAAAATTTAGTTTATTATAATTAATTAATTTAGTTTATTATTTACTGAGTGCATACGTTAACATGAGCGATGTTTACTTTGAAAAACCTATAATAATAGATTGATTGATATTTTGATACATAAAATAAAATGAAAATAAATACATGAAAATAAAAATAATAAAATGTTATTTAATTCAAAGAATTGGGATTGTCATTTACTCCTTTCATATATTTAATAGTGTACGTTCATTCGATCTTTATTTTCGCCAAAGACTTTATCCGAGAAACATTCTTGGAAAGCCCCTATATCCAAGCAAGATAATAACTTGTTAAAACGTTAAAAGTTAAAAAAAAAATTAAAAATTAATAACTTTTAATTTAACTTAGTTAATTTTAAATGCATTAATTTTTAACTTAATTCAGTTTTAAACTTTAATTTATTAACTTTTTTTAAATTAAAAATGTTTCTATCTCTCTTAATGCTAATTTTTTTTCTATAAAATCTTAAACATTAAAGAAGAATCAGAGAAGAAAATTAATTTAGAAAAAGTTCAATGATTTTATGATTAGAAACTCTACGTATAATAAGAGTCACACATGATAGTCAATTTTTATTGGCTCGCTAGATTTTGTCAATTCCTGCTTATATTTGAATCATATTAATTTTAGGTGTAAACGTTATATTTCAGCAACATAAATATGAAATAAAGAATTGTAAAACAGTGCTGTACATCCACTTATTTTTCTAAACTTTGACGTATATTTTTTGTAACAAATATCTAATCGATGTAGTCATAAACATGCGTGAGCAGTCATTTCAGAAGTTAAAGAAAGTTAGATAAAGATTAAAGAACGAGAGATATTGCAAATATACTCTTCTCTCTTGCAAGATTTTTAAATGCCTTACATGTGTTTTATTATATATAAGTAACTTACATGTAAATAAAAAAATTTACCTAATAATTTATACTGCGTTATTTAAAGTAATCTCATTTAAAAAAAAATTAGGACATTCTGATTTCAAAAATAATTTTTTTCCACAAATTAACTTTTTTTAAATTTAAGTTAATTCAATCTTTTATTAAATTAACTTTTTATTCCTTCAATTTTAACTTAATTTTTTATTTCTTCAATTTTTAATTTAACTTTGTTAATTTTATAAGCCATTAACTTTAACTTCATTTAAAGTTTAAAAAAACATTAATTTTGTATCCAAGGAAAATATTAAATTAAAAGAAAATCAAAACTTTAAGAGAAAGTCAGACTTTATTTTGACGTCATTAAAAGCATTTTTGAT
>Ga0157364_1006487_pt1 | contig 12027 bp, 5 predicted proteins | sample AttsexASBM2_FD_111476 | JGI IMG/M metagenome (GOLD analysis project Ga0157364, IMG submission 111476) | Fungus gardens microbial communities from leaf cutter ant in Ribeirão Preto, State of São Paulo, Brazil - Atta sexdens ASBM2 | ecosystem: Host-associated > Fungi > Mycelium > Unclassified ...
AGAATTTTTTTTGCTTTATTGTTAATAACTTTTTAAAGTAGGACATTTATTTTAAAGCAGAGAATTTTTGTTTCATATAGCAGAACTTTTTTTTGTCTCATTTTTAACAATTTTTTAAAGCAGAAAATTTATTTTAAAGCAGAGAATTTTTGTTTTATATAACAACTATTTAAAAGACGATCGACAGCTAAAACCTGTTATCATGACACTCAGGGTCATGATGACAACATACAATATCTCAAGGTTAAGGTCATTGGGGAATGCCCTAATCTGAATTTTTACTCAAATAATAATCATAATAATCTTTGTTGTTCCTTTTTTTAAAATTTTTTGTTCTTTTATTTAGTATCTATACATCTTACATCTTTACATCTTAATTTTAATCTTAAAATGATAAAAATGATTTACATATTATTGCAAATTTTATATTTTCCTCAAAAACAATTTTATATTAATTAATTTTATTATTCTTATTTGGCAAAATTAATTATGAGATTAAAAAAAATGTTACTAATAAAATACTAATAAAATATATGTAAGCTACATTTGGATACGTTTTCAGTTCGATCTCAAATTTTGTGAAAATATTGCTTTAAATGTACACATATTTATAAAGCAGTGATATAAAAAAAAAAGATCCGTTAATTTGATTTCAAAAATGAATGAAACGACGTTTGCAAATTTGTCTTTTATGAAAAACATAATTTTATATAACATCATTTTATTTTACATGATAATGTGTAGGTGATGTAAGTGTAGAGAGTTTTATACAAAAAAATATGATATGCTAAATGTTGGATCAAAAAATATATATTAAATAAAAACAATTATTTCTTTTATTATTAAGGGTTGCTAATTTTTATAAATGATAAAATGCACTTTTCTATTACCTCAACAATTTCACATGTTGTCGTACACACACAGTGATGTCATAAATATCGGTGACCATACGAAATTGTTCCGACAAGATTTCAAAACGTGCTGCGGCAAACCATATGAGAAGACCAACAAAACTGCTTATACAAACAATGGAGAAGCACTGCCAAATAACAATGAACTGATGCAAAAAGATAATAGTTTTTACTGGTTCATATTCCACGTCGAAAGGATACTTTGTATCTGTTGGGAAAATCTGGTTGGCTGCTATGAATGGTATTGTTACTGTTATACTCGCACCGAGAAAAACTGCTGCTGTAAGGCTCACGTAAAATATCGCGCATCTATCGACGTACTGCTGATAGAGCTTTTTCTCATATGATTGCGCACATTTGATATTATGCTCCATTTCCGAAATCAAATACTGAAATTTAATTAATTTACGTAATAGGTTATACCTGCGCTATGAATAAATAAACAAAATCGATGATTGAATAAGTATATGGTTTTCAAAATAGATAATGTAATTTTTTGTGAAGATAATGTTGTTTTGGATAAACAGTACTAAAAAAGTTAAATTTGCAAAATAGTATTTTCATAGCATTGATCAATAATATTAAAAGCTATTTAATTTATTAATATCTCTATAGAATTGAATAAGATATACTGAAAAGATTTATCGAAAGTCGGTCTGTGTAGATATTGCGTGTTGATATTGCTTTAAATACATATAAATTTCTTACTTGCAATCGGTCATATTGCAGTGCGCATTGTGTTATCTCCAGAGGGATTTGTATAAACGCGCCCAACAAACACCATAGCTTCGTTATTCTTGCTAGATTGTAATCATTACGATAAAGAGTGTATACTGTAGATATACTCAATACCACTGCGTTTATACAGAATAAAGTGCGTAAAATTTTGAAGCGTATTATTTGAAATTTACTAGCGTTCTTTGAAAGTGGCCACGCAAACGACAAAGCGACTATCACTTTTATAAACGCGATAGCAGTTTTTGGAGTTATTTTTATGGCCATAATTTTATCGAAGAATTTATCGAAAATATATTTAAAATCTATTCGCTTATGATATTTTCTGCTACGTCGATTCAAATAAAGTGATATAATCTTTTTCCCCATTTCATAACGTGTAAATATTTGATGTGTAATAGCGTAATCAAATCATACATTTTCCAATACATGCATAACACTGAGAAAGACTGTAATTTATATGTAGTACGTTAGCTTACTTGACTACTGCAGAGGTGCTGTGAATAGAACAGTGAAAGAAATTTTATATCACAAACGCAATGTATTTATAATACGAAAGGGAAGTACAGAAAAATTCCATCTATACAAAGTTGTTACGCAATGATAAAAATCTATTAAATTTTCAATACGCAATTCTAGGAAATCATATAACATATAAATTATCAGAAGCACGAAGAGTACTTCAACAGTGCATCTCATCATCTTTTGAAGATGTGTATTGTTAAATCTATAGTGTCAAATTTAAGGTGACCACTATACTCAATTATATCGTTATTTTATACTAAAAGTTTTATACTAAAGCAATGATTATATTTGATACTGTATAGTGTCAAATTTAATTATTATTTTAGTATAAAATAACGATATATTTTTAATAAAAATAAGAGTAGAGTGCCGACTCACTCATTAGATTAAATTTGACACTATAGATTTAACAGTGTGTATAAACTTTATTAGTATTAATGGTCTGCAATATATAAAAATTTAATAATCTCGTAATAATATGTAATTACATTCAACAATGTTTCTCTTAAGAATTCGAAACATGAGAATGTTTGTGTAATAATGTTTGTATATTAAATGCTTAGATTGTACTTATACTGCATTCATTTATATTTCTTTGGCAGAACGCCATTGATTATGGAAATGTCATGTAACAAAAGTTGTGAGAGAAGAAAAGGAAATAATAAATTATGCGAGTTGTGGGATGTATACACATTGGATCTTTTGTAAAACGTACGTAAGTATGTTTTATATTTTCTGTAGTGACGTTGGCTAATTAAAATGATTTCCTGCCTTAAAAGTTGGAACACAGATCTTTTGCATAATGTATAATAAAATAATGTATAAGAAAATCAACTATAACCAGAGACTTTTATTTCATGAGAAGGCAGAAAATGAAAGATTTTAATTGATTTTTTTTCTTATGTAATGCATACATTACCCTTTATGGTTGTTTTATCAAATTTCGCGTTAGATTTATTAAAAAAATTTTTTCAAAAAAACATTTGAAAGCATCGTATGATGCAGACCGCGCATGCTTCGTTATTTAGACGTTCGATTAAAATTATGATTTAAATTTGAATGTTCATACACTGAAAAAAAAGATTGGCTACAGCAAATTAGATGACAAAATATGGCATAGCATTTTTAATTGGTTGCAGCAGCCAATTTTTGGTTGTGTAAGCCTACCAAAATCCTATACTGATATTGCGAATAGATGAACGCAATCAAAAATTGGTTATTATAGGCAATTAAAACTGTGTATACACATACATTTCATGTCATTAACAATAGAAAATATATGGACAATAACAAAATTATTGTAAGGAATTAGGAATATAAACGCCGATATGCTTACGTTTAATGATTAAGTTTCGTATAATGTTAAAAAACTGTATTTTTTACTTACACATATGATAGTATAATTATTTTATTATACAAAAAAAATCGAAATAGTGTGTTATATTTAAAATTTCTTCACATATGTAAATATGTGCTGGACAGTATTAATACTCTCGAAAGGGTGCAATTTGAGACATGATAAAATAAAATTGATTTTAAGTAAAATCAATTTAGAAAGGATGAAAAGAAAATTAAGACAACTAACTTAAGAAATTCTATTATTTTGAAATCTAATGTGAAAAGAGATAAAGAAACATCAAATTTATGGTAATAACAATAACAGTATCTTTTATTATGCAAAACATAAAGCTGCATGAAGACTATCGAGCCGAAACGCAAGCCGAATCTCGAAGCGAACCTCGAGCCGAGTCACTCCATATTCTGCTACTCATCTTGCGTATACATATTATACATACAAATATGACAGGTTAATTATGCATTTGTTTTTTTATTATAATTTTTTATTATAATATTTATATGTATGTGTTGAAGTGTCATATTCGGCTCGAGATTCGGTTCGAGGTTCGATTCGAGGTTTGCTTCAAGATTCGATTCGCGTTTTGGTGCTCGATAGTCTGGATGCAGCTTTTATACTATTGATGCGAACAAAAAATTAGAATAATTTTAAATTTAATTTTTGATTCCACTGTCTTCCTCCATAAATACCATGCGTAACGTCATCAAATAAGAAAACGCTGTTGATACGTACTAAAATACATAAAATAGTACATTAGTTTATATTTTCTGGCTTTCGTTAAAAAATATAATATGGATAGTAACCAAATTTTAAATAAAATTATCATATAATTAAGAACATTATCACTAATATGCTTACATTCAATGATTTAATTTTAATTAAAATTGCATTTTTAAATGTTACATACATAATATGACTATTATAGTATGTCATACATAAAGTTCATATATGCAATGATAGATAATATTAATGTTCTTGATTTTGTTCACAAATTCCTTATATATATATTTGAGAAAAAATAATGTTCTTATTATTTAGATAAATATATATAGGGAGATTTGTTTAGGTTAATATTACTATAATACAATGTATAATTTACGTATACATTATTAAAAATATTCTTTACCGAAAACTTAAATCAATTTTAATAAATGATTAATATTATTTTGAACAACTACAAATACATTAAAAATTTAATTAAAATTTAAATAAATTTTTATTAAAATGTTCGTATATTTTATTTATTAGAATTTAATATTTTTAATATTTTTAAAATTTAATTTTTATCAAAATGTTTTATTTATTAAAATTTAATATTTTCAAGAAATTTCTACAAGAGAAACATAATATTTATAAAATTTTGATTTACTTGTAATGTGACAAATTATAGAATAAAATATTCATTGTATATAGAGTATCCCGTAATTCATCCGACAATGCTTGTGGGCAGGTAGAGCGGATTAAATTGAGTCGAAAAGTCCTTTACCATTTTACAATGTTTGCAATAGTTAACAAGATATTATTTATTAAAAATCGCTGAATATTGATTTTTAATTAAATTAATTTTTTACTCAAATACTATCAACTTAACAGAAAAACAGTAAGAGAAAAATTGTTAAGTTTCTTCTTATAAAGTTTTGAGAATTTTTTCAGAATTTTTTCAAAATTTTTTAATACATATTTTCTCATGTTGATAAAAATAAGAAAATACAGTATTAAAAAGTTGAAAAAATTCTTAGAGTTCTATAATGAGAACAAAATGATTTTTGTCTCTTGCAGTTTTTCTGTAAAGTTGATAGTATTTGAGAAAAAAATTATTGAAGATCAATATTCGACAATTTTTAATAATTAATATCTTGTTAACTATTACGAAAATTGCAAAATGATAGAGGACTTTTCGACTCAATTTAGTTCGCTCTATCTGCCCAAGAGCGTTGTCGGAATTATCCTGTGTATGGTATAAAAAAATTTTTTTTTAATTTGTGAAATCTTACTGATGCGTAATATTGTAATGATAAAGCTGGAAGGATAGAAATACAGATGGTTGTTGGTATTTGACTCCTTAACAAGATAAAATTTAAATTTTTTTGAAAAATCTTGTCTTGATTGTACCACAACGATTCGTAAACTGCTTGCGCAACATTGGTACTCTAACAAATAATACGCAGTTATACTTATCACACAAATTATGTCGATTTGATTGTAACCGCCATTGGAAAACAACTTACCATATCTATTAAACGATCGGCTGGCCAAGCACATGCATAAACTTCCATAAGTGCAGATATACATAGAGCCATAAATTGTATTTTGTCCGTTAAAGAACATTGCTAGATATACAACAATACTATTATAAAATATACCAAATGCATGTAAATATATTCATATATAAGACCCTTTTCTTCAGTAGAATGCCATCTTATCGCGAGATAATAGTAAAAGATACTTACGCTTACAATTGTTAGACCACTAGCTACAATCGCCCATGTACAAATAATCATTATTGTTAATAACACTGAACGAAAGGCAATTATTATCTCTTGAGCGTATCTAAAACGGTTTGTTTTTCTAAGTTCATTTTTCGCGATAAAATTCGAAACATAATTCTATTTATAATTTTATGTATTGTGTCAATATAATAAACATGTGAATAATCCGAATTATAAGTTTACAACTATAATGTTCTGCATACGTATATAAACATTATATTTTACACATATAAAAGATGCCTCAAACATGCGTAGGGTGTAATTATCCGTAATTGATCAATTGTATTTGATGCAATGAAAATCGAAAATTTATTAGTATTGTGAACAGAATCATCTCAATCAAATATCAAATAAAAAAAATTTGTCCGATGTTTCATCAAATTGCAACGCTTCAAAGTAAGACAAAAATATTACAAAAAAATATCAATTTTTAATTTTATGTTTAGGAACAATATGTAGAAAAAAGATTTAATCGCAAAAATTTAAAGCCCTTTTTTAACGCTTTAAAGGTCAAAAACTTTTTCAAAATTTTTTTTTATTGAGATATTAAACTTTGAGAGGATGCCGTTTATCTACAAATCGATTGCCTACAGCATCGTCTTACATCACATTTGCCGACAGTTTATTTGCGCACAAAAATTATTGCCTACAGCTCGATTGCCTACTATTCTCTGCTTTATGAACACAAATTCTGTTATAAATTTTCTGCTTTAGAAACACGAATTCTCTATATTAAAACAAATTTTTTGCTTTAAAACATAAATTTTTTGTTTTAAAAATATAAATTATTTTCTTACTTAACTTTAATTTTATATTTGTGCGCAAAAGTACTTGTAGACAATCGAACTGTAGGCAATAATTCATGTAGGCAATAATACATATAGGCAAATGTGATTTTGTTTCTGAAATTTTTACTTGTGCGCAAATGAACTATCGGCATAAAAAGTGATGACGCAAATCACTCTCCCTAGTAGCACAATTCATCGACGTAACATTGGCTCAATATCTTCAATGTATGCCACTGTTTAACCAATATTTCGCAATGAATTGTACTGTACTACTATAGGAAATCGATTTGTAAGCAAAAGAAGCTATCTCTTTATCTTTTCGTGAAATATAAATATTTTCGACAAAAATATTAATGCCCAAATATTTATGAGAGCTAGTGTATACATTATGTCTAATATCTTAATTTTAATCTTAAAATTTAAAGCTATAAAAATATTTGTATATTGCAAGTTTTATTTTATTTAGAAATTATTTTATTCTTTAAGAAAATTAATTCATTCATTCATTTATCCTTGGCAAAATTTTTTAATTAGAAATTTTACTATTAAAATAATTAAAGTATGTGTATTTGTTAAAATAATAATAATTAAAATAATAATAATAATTAAAATTATTATATTTTAAGCTTTTCTAATGTTTTTTTAAAAGTACATTATGGCTTTTGCAGTATATATCCAGAAAAATTAATCCACTAGATACAAAAAACACGAAGTAGCATTTAATGAATTTTATTTTTTTCTGTAATAATCATAACATAATTTTACTTTACTCTGAAAAACGAAATAATAGATAGTATTTAGACAGCTTGATGCGAAAAATATGATGTGCTAAGTGCTAAACTATACTACTAAAAAATACACATTAAATAAAAATTATTTCTTTATAGTAACGATTATTAATTTTCATAAATGATGAAATGCATTTTTTGTTACCTCAATAACTTTATATGTTGCCGTACACACACAGTGATATCATAAATGTCGGTGACCATACGAAATTGTTGCGATAAGATTTCGAAACGCGCCGCGGCAAACCATATGAAAAGACTGACAAAACTACCGATACAAACAGTGGAGAAGCACTGCCAAACAGCGATGAACTGATGCACAAAGATAATAGTCTTTATTGGTTCGTGTTCCACGTTGAAAGGATACTTCGCTTCTATCGGGAATATCTGATCGGCCGCTGTCAGTGGCACGATTACTCCTATACCCGCACCGAGAAACACTGCCGCTGTGGAGCTCATGTAAAACATCGCGCATCTATCAATGTACCGTTGGTAGATATTTTTCTCATGTAGTTCCGCGCGCTCCAAAGTACGTTCCATTTCCGAAATTAAATACTGAAATTTAATTCGATTTTCTCAACTGGCAATACATAGTTTATATCTGGGCTGTGAATAAATGGATAAGTTGAATAATAAGCAGAATAATATTTTCACAGTATTGATTAATAATATTAGAGCCAAATATTTTATTTATTAATATCTGTATAGAATTGAATAGTACAGATTGAAAATGGTTTTTTCGATTTATCGAAGGTCGATCTTACATATAGATATGCATTTCTTACTTGCAATCGATCATATTGTAATGCACATTGTGTCATTTCCACAGAGACTTGTATCATTGCACCCAACGTACACCATAGTTTCGTTATCCTTGGTAGGTCATAATCATTACGGTAAAGGGTATACGCTATAGGTACACTCAATATCACTGTATTCATACAGAACAAAGAGCGTAAAATTTTGAAGCATGTTATTTGAAATTTACTAGCACTTTTTGAAAGTGGCCACGAAAAGGACAAAGCGAGTATTATTTTTATAAACGTGATAGCATTTTTGGAAGTTGTTTTTCTCGTCATAATTACATCGACGAATTCATCGAAAATATAATTATACAGCAATAATTTTAAAATTATATGCGTTTAAATGTCTTCTTGCGCTACGTTGTATCAAATAGAATCAAATGTTAAAAAAATGTTAGATTAGAAGCTTTTTTTTGTCAGTTCATAACGCGGAAATATTTGATGTGTAATAGCATAATAAATTCATACATTTTTCAATGCGTGCACAATGCTAAGGAAAAATGACATACACTATAATTTACATATAGCACATTTGAATATTCGATTGTTGTAGAAGTACTATGAATGTTTTATGAAAGAAATTTTATATGAAATGTAGTATATATGTAATATTAAAGGGAAGTAAATTCTTATATTTATAATAAATTGCTACATTCGATAATAATACAGTATTGAGTCTCTCAATGATTGCACGAGAGAAGTATTGAGGTAAATTTTCAATATACAATTGCATTTATGAAATCAATAAATAACGTAAATTATTATAGAAGTACAAAGAAGAATAATTTTTATTGTATGTATCTCATATCTCATTATTTCTTGAAGATATATATCGTTTATACTCATAGTTTATTACTCATAGTATTAATAGATTAATTAGTTTTTATTTATTGAGAATATTGTATAATGTAGTGAATTCTTCTATTCAGTTTAATTTGTTTTACTTGTCAACGAGAGATAGCATAATAATTATCAGACATGGAGAGATTTTTCTCTTACAAAGAAAGTGTTCAATTAATTCTGAAAAAGTAGCGGTTAGAAATTGTAATATCCTATCTTCTATTAATTAAATTAAGTGCTATTTGTTCGGAAAATTTGATATTTGTTAGAAGAATGGAGTTAAAAAAATTTACTGTAAGCGATTCCGAAAAAGGATTTAAATGAAATTTTATCCTAAATTTTTTTATTTTTCCATTTTTCTAACGAATATAAAATTTTCCGAGAGAATGGTACTCATTTTAATTAATGTAGGATATTATAACTTCTAATCGTTACTTTTTCAACACTAATTGGATATCCAGATAACTTCCCTTGTTGTTCTATTTTTCTCTTAAAATAGTAATTATAGAGAACAACATATTTTAAAGAATTTATGTGATTCTTCCTGATTTGTTAATTTACTGAAAAGTACAATAAAATTTTAAAGTATGTTAAAACAGTTCATGATTCTTTATTATTTAAATAGAACAAATGCTAAGTAGTGTAAACATATAAAATATTTTATACTAATATCGCGATATAGAATATTTACAATTTAATTTACAGTAGTCGCTCGCGATTATAATAATTTTATCAATATAGTAATTGATTAGCTCTCTTTCTCTTTCTCTCTCTTTCTCTCTCTCTCTCTGTCTCTCTTTCTCTTATGCTCTGATTATGTTCTTCCTAAAAAGCAATTTCGACAAATTTGGAATCTTAAGATCCTTTAAGACAATGATTTTAAGATTACGTTCATGAAAAATTATTTATACATTGCATTAACTATTTTTTTTTATGAGAAAGATATATAATAAAAAATACATTTGGAAAGTATACTTGATATTTCAAAAATATACTTACTGGGAGATGTTACTGCGTAAGGTTTTATTTTCTCCATGAAGATATTTAATTATGCATTATTCCTTGCCTGTAGAAAGAAAAGTCCTCTAAAAAGTCTAGAAGAAAAGTCCTCTATCATCTTACAATTATCGCAATGGTTAACGAGTTATTAATTTATGAAAGTAGCCAAATTCCCCCAGCCCATCGTCAAATGCAAGCATGTGATAGGATAGATCCGCCCCGCGCTGGGCAGGCCTAGAGTTCCTAGAAAATCAAAGTCTGACCATGCCCTAAAAATGGTGTGCGTGTCCAAAATATGTGTTTGCTTTCAATTGGAGATATGAATGTATGTGCGTTGGTCAAACTCTGATTCTGTTCTAGGAAATCTAGGCAGTTCTGTCGCGCGCTTGCAATTTGGTAGTGAGCTGGACGAATTTGGCTACTTTTATAAGTGAATAACTCATTAACTATTATTGTAAAATGGGGGGATTTTTCTTCTCAGGTTAGTTCATTCTGTTCCTATACGAAAGATTTATCATTAATTTCCAAATACCGCGTAGTGTTGTGAGAGTAGTCGAACAGTACTGAAACATATAAAAATATATATAATTGTCTCTTTTTGTATTAAAAAAAGTAAAATTTTGATTGTACGTAAAAGAATATATTTATGTCATTCTTATTTATACATTTTAAAATAATAATTTTCTTTTAAATATTTTTCTTTTTCTGCCACTTTGTATAAACATTTTAATATTGTAATTTTGCTATTGTTAATAATATCAATTTATATGCCAATGAATTACAAATTATTTAAAAATTTAAAAAATATTTTAGAGAAAATTTTAAAGAATTTTAAAGAATAATTTCGTTAGGAAATCTACAATTAAAGCAAAATATTTTTTATTTTTAGTTTTTTTTAATTCTAATTTAACATTTTTATACTTTCCATCTATTTTATATTTGTATGAGTATCTAAAATGACATCATATATGAAATGAAAAAGCGAGTGATGCATAATGAAGTGACCTAATTTGAAATTGTGCTAAAGAGATGCGAAAAAGTAAGGAAAATATGAAATAAAAAATAGATTTGACAGATTTGACTGTAATTTTTAATTATCTTTGGCAAAATATTTACAATTATTTGTTATCATTTTAAAGTTTTAACTTTAAAAATGTAAATTAATTAAAATTTTTATTTAGTTCTTTTTCATGCATACTAGTATATGTTAACAAATATATCGAGAAAATAGAAAATTAACAAATTAAACTTAGTTTTTAATTTGTTAATTTTTTATTTTTAATAAATTTTAAATGTTATTTAAATAAATTACTTAACAACAGCAATTAATACAATTTACTTTGAATTTGACTTAAAAAAAAATTATAGTTTTACTTTTTTGAAATGTATATGTTACGTCATGCGTGTGTGATAGACTCGCGTATACTTAATACATTAATTTTGTAAATGAAGAATTGTATGAAATATTAATAATAATTAATATGGATGATATGATGAGAATTTTCAATGAATTAATTAATTTAAAATTTAATCCTACCGTTGTAAAATAATTGAAAGATAATATGGGCAGGGTATTGAAACGATTATCGGTTTTTGACATCTTATAATAATTTGCAGACATTTCGTTATTTTAATTGATTGATCGCATTTGAATACATCATACGCTGCCTCTGCGACATTTTTGCATTATGAAAGATAATAGCTTTTATTAAAATTATTTATAATATAATAATTTTTAATAAATAATTTATCATTAACATTAAGTGTTCTCTTGGCCAAACAAACATAAATA
>Ga0157364_1006488_pt1 | contig 12026 bp, 3 predicted proteins | sample AttsexASBM2_FD_111476 | JGI IMG/M metagenome (GOLD analysis project Ga0157364, IMG submission 111476) | Fungus gardens microbial communities from leaf cutter ant in Ribeirão Preto, State of São Paulo, Brazil - Atta sexdens ASBM2 | ecosystem: Host-associated > Fungi > Mycelium > Unclassified ...
ACTCGTTAAATCTGGGACTCAATACAATGGAAATTTCAATTTTATTTTATCTCCAATAGCGTATCGCTTTTGTATAATAATCATGTTATGTCGCTGTCGGCTGCACTCACCTCGTGGAAAATTGGAAAAGCGACACGAGATCCCAATTGACTGAGCGTAATGCAAGCGTAATAAAAGGTGTGTAACATCATGCAGAATATATTCACGATATTACTAACGATGTGCAACAGTTATTTATTCGCTGTTGAAGCAAATAAAAATTTTGTAATTATTCTCATCAGTATTGAAATCCGAATGAACATTGTAAAAACAATGCTCTTCATTAACCATGGATTATTGTTAAGTTATTAACAGCTTGACACAGTCAACGAATACTCTGACATACATTAATAATTAATATTTATTGATTAACAAAAACAAATACAATTTTAAATGCTTATTAATCCCTTTTAATCTTTAAGGTTACATTGAGATAATGGTACTTAAAAATTTATTTGTAGGATATAACATTTATAATGAAATCTTTATTGAAATACGGGGAGTAACAGCCAAATTTTTTATAACCAATAAATATTGAAGAAAACGGAACATAACATTTGCTTGTGAATGTTTTGACTTTTTTCTCAGTGTAGGTAGTTTAAAGATTTGCAAGTTGATAGGTAGAATACTCAGAACGCTCCAAAAGAATTTTAACTTTATGATTATATATTGTGTGTTGGTTATGTTATAATTAAATTTACATTAATTATATCCTTATAAGATAGAGAAATGTAAAAATAATAAATTTTAAGACTTCTAGACATCTGGGCAATACTTTTTATTTCCTTTTTCCAGAACAAAGGTTTAAAGAAAACCATGTATGAAATTTAAATAATTACTCGTATGGTGTATAAATTCATACTGAATTAAACATCTAAGATCTAGTTTGATTGTTAAAAGCTTTATTCCAAGTTGTTGTGTAATATTTACAATTTAAAGAAATTCTTTAACATATTCGAGATATTGTGGCCATCCTACTCATTTAAAGATTAATACTTTTTAATTTTTATACAGGGAAATCAACGATGAAAAATAAAAATAATGTAGGAAATTAAGCAAATGAAAGTTCGGTGCGGTACTTGATGCACAATCATTGATTATATGTATATATAAATTATATTCTTCACTTGCTGTACATTCGAATGTTTCGACCACTTAGGGTCAATTTCAGCGAGATCAACGAAAAAAAAGAAATATAATAAAGTTTTGATACGAAGGAAGGTGAAAACTTTATTATATTTCTTTTTCTTCGTTGATCTCGCCGAAGATGACCCCAAGAGATGATCGAAACGTTCGAGTGTACAGCAAGTTAAGAATATAATTTATACAATTTATATATACATATAATATCAATGATTGTGCATTAAGTACCGCATCGAATTCTTATTTGCCTAATTTCCTACATTACTTGAATTTTGAGAGTTCATAACTAGTAATAGTTATTAATGAAAAATTAATCGATCGACGATTATGCTTCGTTCAAACATCAATCAAAATATGTCATATCCGTTGCCGATGAATGTTCTTTGAAATATATGAATTAAGTAATCCGTCAACGAAGAGATATTTTGAAACAGGCCATCTTGTTGAATAATGGATAGTTCCTCGCAATCCGAGTCTGCAGAATGTTACAAGAGTCAGGTCTCATCCGCCTCGTAAATAATCCAGAAGCACGAAGACACGATGTGGAGCATCAAGTGCTGTGTAATGAACAAATGCCTATTTACCGATACACAGCACAATGTGTTCCGCATCGCTCTTCTAAACCCTAAAAACTCGCTATCCGAAGGCGATCTACACGATCAATAATGCTGATCAGTAATACTGACAGTACCAATATTTTTACAATCTATACACGATCAGTATTATTGATTGTATTTTTATTTTATGTACATTATCTATTGCACTGTGAATATAATAATAATAATAACTGTAATAATAATAATAATAATAATAATAATAATAATAATAATAATAATAATATACTGTAAATTTTAATAAAGCGATATTGATCGAGAATCAAAATTCAGATCACCACCAAGTATTCCATGTCAATCCATCAATATTAACGCACAATAGTAATATTGTCAGTATTTGTTAATACTGACAGTATTATTAACCGCGTAGGGTCACCTCAAAACTTTTGGTGCCTGCATGGATTTTGATATCTCGGAGAGATATCGGAGGAGACGAGATTCGCTCAAAAGGAAAAACATTTCTTATCCGTAATCGCGTAATCCAAAAATCTCATCTGACGTGATAAACAGATTTTTGATCTGACAATATGGCAGAGAGATTCGTACATATCAAAACGCGTGTTGTTAGAAAAAACCAGGAAAGAAATTACTTTGAGGATCTCTGTAGGATTTTGCTAGTAGAATTTTATTTACATTCGATAGAATTTATTCATTCCATTCAAATGTAACTTTATACAAACGTAGTCATTTTTTATAAACTTGAAATAAGAAAGTCATTTTTGAAAGGCAGTGTTTTGCGGACTAAATAGATAAAGCATTTTCTCTTCCTTTCTCTCTCTTTCTTTCTTTTTCTATCAAAAAGAAATATTATTTATACCTTATATACATTTCCTTATATACATGTCATTACATGCAAAAATTTTATTACAAAAAAGATACTAAATGAATGGAATCTCCTTCAATCGAATCTGATTGGATATCAGTTCAAGATTTAGAGAGAGTGAAGGAGAAAAAGAACAAAGACAGGAAAGAGAGAATTCCAATGTTTAGATTATCGGCACGTAGGAAAATACAAATCTGACTCTTTGGAATCTACCTGAGGTTTATTCGCGTGCGCGTATTTGCTGATTAAACGTTCTTAAATCTTATAAAGCCACTATCCCATCAGATATAAAATAGTGCTCGAGCGAAGGAAATGGAAATCTTATAAAATAATTGATGCGTTCTATCTTGCGGCAATGCCGATAACATCACATTATTTTCTTTTGATGAGATGGCAACATTTTGAAATCTGTAGAGAGAAAAAGAAAGAGAGAAAGATTTCATAATTATATCATAATAAATAGAAATATTACGGATGTACAATAAATGTACAAGCGAGCAAGATAAATAATTCTCTTTCCTTTTACGAAGCACATGCAATTTCGATCATCCGGATAAAATATATAACGGAAATCCAATCGTAGCAACACGATGCTTAATTTATTGACGCGATTGGGCATTTAGTGTGCGTGCTGTACACGGAGTGACCATTAGCACATTGATCAGTCGGTGCTAATTAACGTGTACGTGCAAACGCGGAAGGATCGAGAGCTATGTAAATATACAGATTCGAATTTACTTCCGTACTACCGCGCGAGATCAGATCTATTGACGTTAATAATAGTACAATTTCGAGAATACTCGATGCTCAAGCAATTATAATTTGTTCCGTCAGACTCTCGTTATATGCCCTATTTCTACGATGTAAACAAGCTCCCATATTCGTTGATGAGATCTAAACAACAAGAGTGCTCGAGATATCCGTCAATTTAGGCAGAGGGCCACATCGATAATGAAAGAGTGTAAACAAGCAGGTATTAGACATTTAATGTTCGAGTTCGAAATTTAATACAGATCCTCTGATCCCCTGAGTCGTAAAAAGTAATCTTGATCGCTGTAGGATATGAAACGACGACAATGTTGTGTACACATAATGGCTTTATCAAACTTCTTTAAGTTATGACGGATTAAAGTTATGACACATTAAAGATAAAATTTCGCGTATACTCTAAATTTTTAGGAGTGAAATTTCACTCCCAAAAGTTTCAAAAGAATGGTAGATACGGCAGGAGTGAATTTTTCACTCTTGAGAGAGTGAAGAATCACTTCAAGCGAGAGTCAATTTTTTTTCTCTCGCTCTCGCTTTCTCTCTATTTCTCTCTCTATGGAGTAAATAATTTCACTCTTCAAAAGAAAAGACTAAAATTTCGCTCTAGTAAATATTAAGTTCAGCCTCCTTACATCAAATCTTAATGAAATCATTCGATGTGTTTTTGTATAAAACGAACGAATCTAGCAGAAAAAAGCGTCCTTCTGCTCTAGAAAGCGACATATTAATAATTAAAGTTGATCATTGTTAGATTAAGAGATTTACTTCTTGAAGGAGTGAAAGAAATGAAATTCACTCTTGCTGAGCTGGCGCAACTATCACTTTTCTTGGAGTGAAATTTCACTCCCGAAAATTTAAAGTGTACGAGACATTAAATTAATACACTTTAAGAGCACCAGATTAAACACCTCTTCCTAAAATAGGAGTATTTAATTAGCGCGATTTTTGTGTGTCTACAGTTTGTCTACTCTACAATTGTAAATATCTATGTACATTGCAAATACACGAACGTACAACTGAAGCGGCAAAACTTGCTGAGTAAACTTAATGATTGCATCGCTATTGCTCGGTGCAGGCCGGTAGATCACTTCGAGTTTGGTCTATCTCGGTAAAGACAAGAGTGCTATTATACCGGCACGTAAAACCACGTCAGCTAAAGTGTCGAGAGTTCGTTCTTTCGAGACTCTTCTCCTTTATGATATCCTCAACAGCAATCTCAAGTCTCTTCCTTTTCGTCTTCATGTACATCTTCTCGTCTAGATTCTTCAAGTTTTGAAGTCACTGGGTCAGACGGTGGCATTCAAGAAATTCCAATACATCGATGTTCGAACTGCGCGTGTTCGAAAACAATTTCTCGTGACAATTTTCGTTTCGACGTTATATGTAGATATCCTGCGTCGAATATGCATGTTGATCCCGCGGAGTATCTCTCTATCTCTTGTTTGTATTTAATCACAGTTTGTATACAACTTTAGAGGAAGCATACTGCGTTTGTATCTCGTCAGCGCTATTGAGAAGTCACATGACGCTATAGTATACTAAACCGTTTCGAGAACTGTTGCGGTGTTACCATTTGAAACGTAAAACGTTTCGTAACGGAAGTGAGAGAATACGTTGAAACACTCTCGTTAATGATTAGATAATTGAAATTCGTTCATCGTTTCAATTAATTTTTCGAAATGTACGTAAATAAAACAGCACAACTTAAAATAATTTACATAATAGCAAAAGAAGACGAGATGTTTCTGCAGTGAAAGATATTTTTCTTTAATTATAATTTTTTTAAATACTTTTCTGTATTAACGAGACTACAAAAGCCTCCGGTTTTGCGTTGAATTTTAATTGACTTGCCAGGACAATGTATTTAACTATTTTTTTTTCAATTATGTCATTTTATTAAGAATGGTGTTTCTTTAAATAAAGCTTAATAATCAAATAAGTCTTTAAAAAAGTTTACAAGTGTATTAAATTATATAATAAAATTATATAATAAAATTATATAATAAAATGCAATCTTTTTGTATAGAAATATTTACAATGCAGATATACAACAAAGGAATTAGGAATCATTACATGAGATAATAGCGATTTAATTAAAATATCATGAATTAAGAACTATTTTGTGTCAAAACAAATATATCTTCAAATTTATCTTCATTCTTCTCGCATTTCCTTTGCAACAGTTTTGATGTTTAGTATTGTGATTGCACGTACAATGTTTCAATTGCATAGTGCGCCATAATTATGACAATAGAGAACGGATTAAGCTTCAGTGTAGCTAATTTTCGATGATAGAACGTAGAGAAGAAAATCTGCTACCGCTATATAAGATGTACCAACACCAATATCTTGTAGTTCCAACGTCTCTCTCACGCTCGTTGGCCATGAATAAATACTAACTTCGCAGATGGTTGTGGTTATCAGCATCCGTTGTGTCGCTCCTGGAAGAGTATTGTTGCGGCAACAATACCATTTCAATATTTCGCGTTCGAATGTCGCTTCGTACGTTATAGTATGCACAATCGACAAATACAAAATACCGCCGCGATTCCTATTGCACGTATTCACTTGCGGAGATATGAAATGAATTATTAATACGAAAAATTGTTACAATAACTTTTTCTCGAAAAAAAGCTATTATTTGTTCTGTGTCGTGCAAAAAGATTTTAAAAGACGAACGATAAAAAAAATATGAGTTAATTGTAATTAAAGATTCCCGCACACTAATCATATAGATAAAGTGATTTTGATCAATTGGCTAAAATTATAATATTTTATAGATTATAAGATGTTGAAAAATTTTCTTAGGCAAAATTATAACAAATTTTGCTACAATACCATTTTAAAGTTACTATTTTGAGTTGCTGATTGGAGTGAAAAATATCTTTATTTACTAAACTATTCACTTTTTGGTGACTGTACCTTAATACTTGTATGTATAGAATAATGAGATAAACTGATTTAGATAGAGAAAATATATATTTAGTAAACTTGTAGTAAACTTGTAAAAAATTTGTGTAAAATTTAAATAATGTGTAAAATATATTTTTTTTAATATATTTAAAATATTTTTAAATATAGAAAACTATTACAAATTGCTTAACATTTTAAATTATTTTTTTCATATGATTAGTACGAGGTTTCCTTTTTTAATAATACTATTTGAAATAATCGAAAGTAAAATACAATTCGAACAATCATTTTTATGAGTTTTTATTTACTCAATTTACAGGATATCTAAACATCACACTTGATTCGTTTGTATGTGTCAAAAGCTTCAGAAAAAAAACCTGCTGAGATTATAAAAATTACGTTACACGACAATGCAATATACACGTGGCGGATTTGCTGACACACGGATTGCGACTTATATCCGTCCGTATGTCCAATGTCCATCCCTCCGCGATTCTCTCGCCTGATTGTTTGTCCTTTACAACAAATAGAAGTCAAGCAGCTCCATTTCCGTCTATGCTTTCAGGCACTTTCGTCGCTTCGTCACTTGAAACGCGCGGTGTCATCGCACGCTCAGTGAACTTGGAAATCTTTCTAATGTTACGATTTAATATTCAGGACTCTGACAGTTTGTTTCCAAATTTCGATTAATTAATGATCCAAAGAAAGGGAGAAGGAAATACAATAGAGAGAAAGGGAAAAGGATGACCGTGAGAGGAGAAATTGTACTCCTCTTGGAAGATAGTGTCTTCTAAAATGGGCTAAGCGAGAACGTTTGATAGAGGATATGGGAACATTTTATACTGGGAAAAGAGACCGCGTAAAATCACGGTATCTATAGTCCCGGATGCAGGATCGAACGAATTATTTGTAGTCACGAAGGATCGTACGTTCTTTCCGTTAAATTTCCTGATGCGAAACGTTCCATAAAATTGGAATAGTCAAAATACAATCTTTCGTACTCTGAGCCAGAATCGGAACTGACGTGGAGCCTACCGTTAATCAATGTCTGATTATAGATATATTAGGCTTTTTTACAAAATATATTCACATTTATCAAATTAAATAACACCCACTACTACTTGAAAATAGCAAACTCCTTCCACTAATTATTGAAGCGATATTAAATACATGATATGTAAAATAATTTCGACTGCTAAAAGATCGTCCAAGGAAAATTGGACGCTTCAATCGCTATAACCGATCGATGGAAAACTATACGTATTTCTGAAAGAGCAACACGTGTTTACGCGGAATATTTTTGCCACGTAAATGGTTTCCCGACTTCCTATGTATTGAAAATCCACACCATTCTGTTCGTTACATTCGTAACGTTTTGGAATTCGCCCAGCGGTGCTTTTGAAAGGAACTGTTTGCAATCACTTGAAATCCTGCAAACAGGACCCGCATGTCTGCGTTTTCGATTGCTTTCAGATGAAAATCATTTTTGCATTCTTTAATGTTAGCGACTGTCATAACACCATGTTTCTACTTAGCAGTAAAATGTTCAACTTTTCAAATCAATCGATTCGAATTATTTCATTTACTTTAGTAATATTTTTCCATAATTTTTATAAAATTGATAAGAGAAAAATGAAGGGAACATGCGTTTATAATCACGTTTCTGTCAAGAAACTCATTTAAAATCAATTTTAAGACCTGATATGATTCTAAATGTATCTTGAAAGTCAATCATTTTCAACATTCAAATAATTATGATATATTCGTATTTCTAATTATATTTCTTGATCAATTGATTCAAACTTTTCAGTGACTCCATAATATTTTTTCACTTATAAAGTATGTACAAGATAAATGAAGGAAGCGCATTTATAATCGCATTTCTATTACGAAACTCAATGAATCTTGAGAATCAATCATTATTAATATTTAATAATTGTAATGTCTAGTCATAAGAAACATTAAATATTAAATATTAAATATTAAATATTAAATATTAAATATTTTAGATATTATACAAGATTTAATATTATTGTAGAATCTCTTAAAGAGCTTCTCTACGTCAACTCATACTTTACTGATATTTATCTATCTCAATCTATCTTACTCCAAATCTTTTTTACAAGTATGAAAGCAATCTATTCTTTGCCATCTACTCTTCTTATTCCGCTTTGTAAATTTTTTATATTTTTCATACATTTTTATATTTAACTATAATATATATTTCGCGGCGAAAACTTTACACATTGATTTTAAAAAGATATATTTGGATCGCATGTTACTCTTTTAATCATTTTGTCAAGAATCTCAAGCTAAGTTTCACACGAATAATATTATTTGACTTCTCAGCTGAGTCCCACAATCAGCTATTCTCTAAGCAAAGATGGCTATTGAACCATCTACATCTCGAATAACGAGCTCCATTTTAACCTGATGTACGCTTTTAAGACGAGACAATATTCAAGAAACGAATATAAGAATACGAATATATAACTACGAATATATAATATTTTTCTCTTCTTATCCTGACGTACCATAGCCTGAACAAACTTTCGCAAGAAAAACGAAAAAGATTAATGATTCTTGGTAAAATATTTTTTTTCTTTAATTATCGTTTGCCGATGAGATACTATATTCGCAAAAAATTGAATATTTAAGATAAATGCTGACTCTATCATCTCATCCGTTCCCGAACATTGACGCGGTTTCCGGTTGCCTCTGCTTCCGAATGTTATTTCGCTATGACCTAGGCTGTAAATAAGAACGAATTGCCTCGTCGAGAAAACCGAGTTTCCGCTGGAAAAAATATAATTGAGCGTGTTGCATCCGTCCCTCTTTTCATAACGAACATTTAGCGAACGCGATCTGTTCTTCGGTTTATGCTGTATTTAGTTTATACGAAATTGATAATTCAATACTCTCATGGGTGTGGTTTTGAGATTTGGCGTCTCTATTATATTTGTTCTTCCTAGCGGTTTTACTTCGTTAAAACTTAAAATTAAATACTTTTTTTTACAAATGTAGTGATAAATGCAAATGATGGTCTTAAATATTATTAAATAACATATTTCTTTCAATAAAAATATCAGGGCGTAAACATTTTTAGTTGCATTAGAAAAAGTTTTTACGAATTTTGCCGCAAGGGAAAAGAAATGAACAAATAGATAACGAAAAAAACTCTCTCTCTCTCTTGAACTAATTTTAGATAAACTTAACTTTAGTTGACCTGAAACGCAATTGCTACAATGTCTAAATATTAAAAATTCTGGAAAATGCGACGTTAATTAAATGTTGGTGCATAAAAAAATAAATTTCAATAAATTTGAGAATTTGATTATTTAATATAAATAATATTAATTGATAAAAAAAATATTTTTTTTTAAATTCCATTTTAATCATATTTGCGTTTGTGGCTTTCATTTTCTCAATGCTAATTTGTCCTTTCGTGTTTTTTATCACCACATCGAAACCACCATCCATTAAAGTGATTAGTTGTATCTCTCAACAATAAACATTTAATATAAAACTTCATTATTTATAGTTGAGATAACTGACAATGTGATATACAATTAGGATATACATATTACACAACTTGATGAATTTTTATAAAAATAAAAGTGTCCTTTCGAAAGTTTATCATCGTGTATAATCTTGTTTAAAATATCTTGGGAATTACTTTGTACTCAAATTACTATTATATCAAAGAGACGTGATACTCTTTATATAGGAAAGCGATTCTTCATTTTTCTCTGCTGTAACAAGTAAATATCGCTTGAATATGGAAGTTGGTAAAAAATTTGAATTAAGTACTGATGAAACGCTATAATAAAAAACGAATTGGTTTATAAGAGCTTTTCATGAAAATTGTTCCCAGAATTTTAGCAAATCTGTTATTTTATTCAAAATTCAAATTGTAAAAATTGCCGGATAAAGCATGGCAGAAAGATTTATCTCTCAGATGTCGATTTTTCATAAACTGCGAGATGGAGCCTACATTTCTAAAACATCGCAATACGCAGAGAAAAGTGCTTCGTTCGCATTGAATTTACAAGTGTATGAAAATGTAAAATGTAGAAGAAAGATCGGTGCGACGAATCCTTCACGTTCGCATTCAACAATAGGATACCTAATTCAAAGATGTGTTTTGCGAATTCTTAGATATTCTTGGATATTCTTTTAGAAATACTCTTACTGAAATACTGCCGATAAAAAAGTTTGAATATGTACGTATAAATACTTTATAACTTAATTTTAAAATCAAAAACTTGATTAAATTTGATTAACTATTTCCTCCTTCGCGTACACAGAAGAAAGATTATTCTTAAATTAACCATAATATATAAAAATCTTGTGACCTTGCTTCAAAAATATTAGTCTTGATTTAATTGAATTTATTTTGATGCAAGTATTACTTTGCACTCAATTCAAGACTTGCTCAATCAAAAATCTTACATTAATATAAATTCAAATCAAGACTAATATCTTTGAAGCAAAGTTACAATATTTTTGTAAATAATTAAAATCTTTAAAGCAAGATTATAACATTTTTGCTCATTACGAGTGTATTATGGTTGATTTAAGAATAGTCTTTTTTCTGGATATGTTTTTTATTAGAATATACAACTTTTTGAAAGATCTCAAATTTTGATACAGATTTAAAAATAATTTTGAACAACTAAAATAATTATGCTGGAAACTAAAACATGATGCTGCAAAAAAGTTTGATATTGTAGCAACTAGTTTGAGCTTCCGTCAAAATATTTTTGATGGATCAAAATTATTTTTAGAAATTATTTGTAGCAAACTTTAGATTTTTCAGCAAATTCTAGCTATTCTTTCCGTGTGTTATTTATGCTTCCAAACATTATTTAATACAAATATCAGAGTAATAAGCTTTAACAACTACCGAGAACAGATACCAAGTGCATCTAACCGTCTATCTACAGTTATGTAATCAATTCATCCAATGGTTGCAGTCGCATATATCGTGCAGATCGTCCGACGTCTTATCGGACCCACAACGAGGCGATAAACGATCGACGAAGGCATTAGGTGTTCGCAGTACAGCGGAAAATGATATTCTTGGTACCTAGCGCAAGTTTACTGAATGATAAACCGTTCGGGGAATTCCGCTGTTTCGCCACTGGGATTCGATGCAAACAGGCAATCCGGGCTAATTTCAAACTAGACATAGTGCATTCGAAATAATTTGAACGGGGCTATTAGTACATAATTTTGCCATTATTCTGCTAACTATTGTAGCACGTATTGTATTGATATTTTTCTCTCTATCGAGTGTTAAATAGGCAAGTAATTTAAAGATACGCAAGTTGATAGGTGACAATTCAGAACTTTCAAAGTTTTAATTTTACAATTATATTTTTTTATTAATTTTATTACGTTATATTTTTTTTATTAATGTTTTATCATGTTATCATTAAATTTATATTCAGTTATATATTTTTATGAGATAGAAGAACGTAAAAATAATATGACATAATTATAATTTTTTAATTAATAATAATAATAATTTCTGGCCACCTGGGCAAAACTTTTTATTTTCCTTCTCCAAAATAAATTAAAAAAAAAACCTGAGGTCATCTCACTATGGCCATCTCACTTAAAGGTTAATCCTCGAAAGGAGATTTTAATTTAAAATGGCGAACACATACATGGTTGTATATACAAATTGTATAGCTCTTCCAGATTTTTAATTAGTAAGTAAA
>Ga0157364_1006489_pt1 | contig 12026 bp, 4 predicted proteins | sample AttsexASBM2_FD_111476 | JGI IMG/M metagenome (GOLD analysis project Ga0157364, IMG submission 111476) | Fungus gardens microbial communities from leaf cutter ant in Ribeirão Preto, State of São Paulo, Brazil - Atta sexdens ASBM2 | ecosystem: Host-associated > Fungi > Mycelium > Unclassified ...
ATAATATAATTAACGTTTCTTCGATTTGTTTTAAATGTCAAACTCCATATTGTAGGGATATGTATGTATTTTATTTATTGTAATTGAATTTGTTATATGTGAAATTGCACATTATCACAATTAATTGAAATTTCTGTTACAAATTCATATAAGAAATCGCTAATTTCTCATGCTATTCGAAACAGTTACTATCTTTTGTTAAGTTTGTCATGTCTTTTCGTTAGCTCATTAGTTTTTTTATTACTTCCTAATTGCTTAGTTAATTGAATAATCATTGTAAATTGAAATAATTTGCAAGCAACGAGTGTGAACGATAAAATTTCGAAATTGGCGAACAGAATCTCCAATTAACAGTTCAATAAACTTTTAAATTGTTATAATCTCTTTTATAATCTCTTTTTCACAATTGTACATATGTTGAATCTAACAACAAAGCTATTGTACAATTAAAATATATAAATGTATTTATAGCGAAAATCTACAAATGTGAAACATATTAACGATATTGTACACTGAGAGAAAAATTTTTGGTATTAATAACTATAATTACATATAATATTAATATAATGTTAATATTGTTAATAATAGTATATGTATTTCTATCAAAAAATATATAATTAGAAATCGGCAATGATATAATTATAGTTATTATTATTATAAAAATTATTGAATTGTTGTTATTATAAATTACAGTTAAAATTTTTTTTGAGACAACCATATTATAATTCATATCATAATATGGTTCATCAAAAAAATATTTAACTATAAGTTATAGTAATTTTAATCATTTTTATGTATTTGTTGAAAAATCTGTGTATGTATATAATTATTATTAATGTTATACAATAATAATCGTATAATAATATATAATTATAATAACAAAATTTTTCTCTCAGTATACACTTGTCGTTTATCACTTTTTCAACTATGTTTTTTAACAACTATGTTTTTAAATGTTCTTTTTAATATCTTCTTTAAATTATGCTCGGTTGCATTTTTCCTATTTTTGATTCGCTTGTTTTTATTTGCGTTTCGAAGAATATAATTATTTATCTTTTTTAACATTACATTCTGTAATTACACGTATTATCGCGCTTCGAATTGCCTTTTGAATCGGGTCTTTCGAATTGCCCTTTACTCCGGGGAAATACCAAGAAACGAAGCTTATCGCACTCTTGTTAGTGATTATGCGAGAACAAGAGAACAGCAGGCCTGAGAGTAATCGTCACGCTCACTCTCGCTCCTTGTTTCCTTGTAAGTTATTAACGTACGACTAATTAATCCCCAACAGTCCTTTTACGGCTGGTGCTGACTTTCGCTCCGCTGCAAGACATGCGAAAATAAAAGAAGAAAGCAAATGCGTTTGCAGCGAACACGGAAGTTCAAATTGAAATACGATTGAAATCTGACAGTTGGAGGTATAGCTTACGTTCGCGCGAGGTCAAAGGAAAATTCGGTACGCGTTAATGAAATTCCAGAAACTACGGCACGATGTCGCCCTCGCAAAGTTCTTTCATTAGAGATATTCGATGAATTTAAAAAAAGGATTAATCGTAAGAAAGAATTATATGCAAATGTGAACTTACAATTAGTTAGAAATACACATACGTTCAAATGTACTGAGAGAAAAAAAATCGTTGCAATTATCATTTTTATTTAATTACAATTTAATTTATAATCATTTTTTGAAACAACTATACTTCTACAGTTATTTTTATTATGCAAATATAATCAATTGTGTTATATATAGTCATCACATTACTTAAAAATTTTTTTTGTTTTTTTTTTTTTAACAGACTTTTTAGTTAAATATTATTCACATGCATAAGCGAATGTTAAAAAATAGTTACATTATTATAATTACGATTATATTTATTAAATAAAAATGTTTATTTTATTTATTATTTATATTTTGATATTCTATTATACTAAATATTTGAAATTATCATACATTAAGATACAATTTTTCATATTTGAGACCACTGTACATAAGATTATTAGACTGAAAAAAAATATAATCAATTTTAAAATATTTAGTTGAATACCAACTAAATATTTATTAAATATAAAGATATATTTATTTGATACAAGAAATATTAATTTGATTTAACATTTTTTTATTGAACAAATATTTCCTTACTATAAGTAAATATTTAGTTGGCAGTATTGAATTAAATTTATTTATTAAAATTAACTATATTTTTTTCTCAGGGTAGTTATTATTAACATTATAGAAATAATAATCATAAACGTGCCTACTCCTAACCATAATTATTTTATTATATAATTGTATTCACAAATACCAAACACTTTTCTCTGTATATTTGTGCATTCGTTACTCATGGGTTATGGATATAGTTTTTAATAAAAGTTCCAGAGACGAAACTCATAAAATTGGATAACCATGCGATGGTGATGTGGATTTACAATTTTGCTTGTTTAAATTCGAAACAGGTCGCGAAAAAAACTAGGACATTGTAATTTAGCAATAACTTTATTTCGCTGGGTTAATTCAACCGACAATTGTATGTATAAACGATTCTGCAGAGTTGGCATGAAAACGTATTGCAATTAATGAATTGCAGCACGGAAACTATAATAAATCGTTCTTCGACCAATCGAACGAGCTTACGAATTTCTAAATATGCTTATAATATAAGCATATTTAACAAATACCCTTGTGCCTTTCCTCCCTTGGCTTTTTAAGAGATTCCTCCCGTGTCTCTTTTAAGAGATGACCCTTTATTTGCACCGAAATTAATTAGGACCTACGAGTCCTAGGCGGGGCTAAGCGCGTGTCACTGCTTTTAAGTACGTGGCAAAGGGAGCTAAATTGAGAGACGGCGCCGCCATTTACAGAACGCATCACCGACTCGCGTCGGTCGATACGCAGTGGTTACTCCGCTTCAGAATGTAATCTGCGTATTTTGCATGCTGGGTGACAGCTCGGCGAAAAGGGGCCGTCAGAAATAACCATACGTTATGCCTATGTCGCGTAGGCGCGGAATGTTTAGACCGGTATAACTTCACAATGCTGCCGCTCGTCTTCCGTTGTTCCACGATGTAATATTATGAAATTTATTTTCAGACGGCCTTTAGAAAAAAAGATCCAGCAAAATATGACATGCGTCCCTATTCGTTTTTCATCATTCGACAAACAGATATCTTGATTTGTGAGACCTGCAGAAAAAATTTGGTTGCTGTATCAAAGGAGACAATGACGCAAAGGCAAGCGAATGAAGTAATTATCACGTGTGCTCGTGCAATTTCCGCATGAGAATACCCGCGCACTTTGCCCAAGTTTGCAATGTTATTTTACTTTAGTTCCTATGCGTTCATGGTTCGATGCACGTAGCGACAATTCGCTTCGCTGACTTTCTTGCGCTGCTTCATAAAGCGGATAAAATACCGAAAATGTTACAGAGCGGAAAATCCGTGAATCGGTTTTTACACTTGCTAAAATTGGATATTAGTTCAAAGGTAGATTTTTAATGCATTTGACGAAAGTATCCGCACTACTTTCATTAAACTAAGATTTAATCGACGTATTCGATTCATCCTGGCTAAATTTTATGACCATTTGAATACAGTTCTAGATTTACAAAAATCTTATTTTATACATATACAAATGTATTCTTATACTGGAAAAAATAATCAGTGTCTATATATATATATATATATATAATTCTCACTGTATTAGTGTTAATATTAACATCAATATGATGTAGATTTAACATCTTTAAAATGTAACTATAAATGATATAATTAGAAGAAAGCGTCTCTAAAATCTAATAATCTCTAAAAGAATCTCTAAAGTCTAGAATCTCTAAAATCTAATTCCAAATGATAAATCTTTCGCTTAATTCAGAGTTAATTTAGCTTAATTAAAATAATAAAGTAAAAAAAAATTCAATTGAAAATTTATCAAAATTGTATTCAAATTAAACAATCATTTTGAAGGAGAAGAGAGTGAGAATTGAGAATACGGGGTAAATGTGAACGATATTATTGTAATATACTAGAGTAGTGATAACCTTTTATTTCTCGTATTCAGTGATAGTTTGATATACGCTTATTGTTAATGCCGCACTAATTAACACATTATAAACGCAACTATACACATGCTGTTTAAGGTAAATATTATACGTTTTCCATAATTTTGATGTAAAGAAGAGAATGCGGAAATTATAAATACTAAAGAAAAAGTTAAATAAAGTTGACAGTCATTTACCAATTATAGAAGTCTTTATTTAAAAGATATTATTTAAAGACTTATTAAATTAACACATTTATATCGATATTAATATAAGATATAATTTTAAACAGATCTGAGATTCAGCATTGTCCTGCATGATAGCAAGTATTACGAAACTTCGAAAGACACAAAAGAAATTATTTTTTATTTAAAATTATAGTTTATATTCATAATAATAAATATTAATGATAATAAAATTATATAATTAAATAAAATTATAAATTATATTGATAATATATGAATGTTCATTATTTATCATTTAAATCTAGATTATTCTTTGAATAAGCCAAAAAAGGGAAAAACTATTTTTTTAATGAAAAATGATTGACAAATCAAGCAATATATTATAAAAAAGGCAAAAAGAATATATTCTTTAAAGCACGGTCAAATGTCATTTTTGTCTCATTTTCGTTTCCTTAAAAAATCATTCTTCTATATTTTATAAATAATCGTCAGCTTTATTTAACTTCTTTTCTAGATGTGTGTATGTTTGTAGTTTTTTTACTCACTATATCATATATAATTGTATTATAAAGAAAGTGTGTTGAACAAGAATATCTCGTGTTTATTTCAAATTTGATATGACAATAAATCAAATTTTATATTTGATCAAATGAGAAACGTGAAAGGGGTTGAGAAATCAAAGTAACATTTTTGAAAAATTATATACTAGATTTCTTTTAACGATGAATATGCATTCCAATCATATTTGATCACTCGAAAGAACAATCGGCGAGTTCGGTGCGGCTTTCAACGTTTTCCCTTGCCTTCTGTTCTTCCATTGGAAATCTTCTCGTGACGCGTTTTAGCAAGAAAATCTAATTTAAGTTGCTTGCGCATAGATTTGCACCACTTTCGATTTTGCATCCCGCGGAAAACTCGAACAATAGGCTCGACGGCACCGACAGTCTATTCAAGTAGTAATGAATTCCATACATTTTCAAACTTGTATGCGGCGAGCTCAAAGTTGTTTCTCGTTAAAAATTTTCAAAACACGTTCAATATCATTCTACATTCTTGCCACATTATTACTTCAACATTCCGCACATTCTTTCCGCTTTCTCCCTAAATTTTTTTCCAATAAATTATACCAAATATGTTTTTCAAATTATATTGCCAAATTTTATTTTTTGCTTGTATTTAATATTTGATATTTAATATGAGCATTGCATTGAACGTGAATAAAATTGTATGTATATTGTTCCCTCTCTTCAAAAGTGATCAACTAAAAAAATTAAGTTTTTTGGAAAATGGGGAATTGTTTTACTTTAACAAAAAATTATTGATTAATTAAATAATATTATGTCGACAAAAAGAATATACTCTTTGAAACACGATCAATTGTCATTTAAAAAAAATTAAAAATTGTCATTATCTATATATATTAAAAGCTAGGCAGTATATATTGGATTTTGGTGATATTACATATTGAATTTTGCTTTTTTTAAATCAATATTTAAGATGAAAATTTTTTATTAGAAATATCACTTTTTTTCAAACATTCATCATATTTATTTATAAAAATTAATATTTTAAAGAAATTCTACGTATTTTATAACTTTTGACATATAAGTAACGAAAAAAAATTTCGATTACTTTTATCTCAGATAAGAATATAAATTTGATACACACTGTATTGTGCATCTACCAAAAAAGAGACTCGATCATAGAACCACTATTTTATAAATAACATTTTAAAGATAAAATTAAGAAAAAATTTTATTCTTAAAGATTCGTACAATAAAGCTCCAAAGTTAGTTAGGCTTCAGAGGTCGCCTCCGACTTTAAAAACGGCTCAAGTACTGATGGACTAATTGATGGACAGACTTTAAAATTAAGTTATAACTTTTGAAGACTGATAGAGTAATCTTTGCCTATATAACTCACTCATAGGAATAACTAAAAGATTACATTTTTTAATTCTATTATTTTTTTAAATAAGGGAACAATATGTAATGTATGTATTATACATATATCTATAAAGTACATATAATAAGGTTATGGATTTTTATATTTAGTCTGTGTTATGCTCTAGATATCTAACTACGTTAGCATATTCTATGCATCGTGGACACTAATTCCAATGGGAATTTGCATAAACTATGGAACTATGGAAGGTTCGTATCCGCATGAAATGAAGCACCGATGTCGCGTCTCTGTTGGCCGAAAGCCAATTAAGGCTTTTGATTAGACCGAAACTTGAACTTGAGTTTCCTTGCGACCTTCCGATGTGGTTTTCCCCTGTTAGACCGCACAACTATCATGGCACCTATGGCAACATACGCGCTATGTATCATACATAGCGTCGATATATAAGTATGCAGCTAATGCGAAAGTGCTGATCTCGGTCACATTAGTTTCCACAAATTTGTAAGTACTTAAGTCTTTGTTGTTCGCATCGTTAACGGGTTTCGTTGCGATGTTTGCGCGAAACTAAGCTCTCTTGTATTTGCATGCTCGTGTGTGTACTGAGACTTTTGTAGTCCAAACCCTCGATCTCATGCGATCACATTACTAAGTGGAGACTTGGTTTGCCGCTTAAGGATGCACGAAGTCTGTTCGTGAATTGTACAACTTGATCCGGTGCATAGAAGAGTATTCGATAATCTTGAAATGTTATAACAGACGCTAGCATTTTCGGAAGATATAAATTTAAGTCTATTTAATACAAGAATATAACTTATATAGCTCTACTAGATTTCAAAGCCACGCTCAGATGAACAATGAAGGAATTACGCGTATAGAAATATATATATATATATATTTCTGTAAAATTCGATCATTACTGAAACTTTTACGTTTTATTATCCATCTCTAGCTATAATATATATATTATTGTCACAATATATGGGATTCAATATGACTTACATATATGTATACATATCCACGCAATAGGAATATATAATATATATAATTGCGCGATCCCATAGGTAATCCGATTGAAATGCCTTGATATTATTGATTTATACTACGGGCTATTATTCTGTAAAATAGAAATCAGACGATCTTATCTTCCAGATAGTCCTCGTAATTTTAAATTGAAATTCTGAACATTAACAAAAATTAATTTTGTTGCAACCTATTAAGAAAGAAATTTTGTTGAGAGAGAGAGAGAGAGAGAGAGAGAGAGAGAGAGAGAGAAGGTGAGAGTACTATGTGGCGTGTTGAAAAAAGATTTCTATTAAGTTGACGTAAAGTTGTCGTATAAGAACTTCTTTAAATTTATTATTCGGCGGGATATGGGAGGAAACGAGGATCGATAGAGTACTTTGGTTGCGGTGCGCGATGTGATCAAAGTTACCTGGTAGCCGCCGTAAACCCTTTCCGGATCAATGAAGCTTTAAACTTTTTTACCAGATAAGAGCTGCATCGCCTTTCAGCGTACTCGACGAAGGGGTCGCGATCTTTTACGTGAATTAAGTACACTTCGTTGTAAGTAAATATGTCAAAAGAATATTCGCGTAATGTTCCTTTCTGTTATTACCTGATCGATAATATCACCTAGTCAATAGTAAATACATAACAAGAATGCAACGAGTATATGTATAACTCGTATATAAAAGTATATAATTTTATTTATTATAGGTTAATAAATTTATTTTAAAAAATTTTATGCAGGTTTTAGAAAATGTAATTAGTCTTATTTATGTAACGATCATCCCTCATTATGTAGGATATAAATTTAGTCTTTCCATATTACGTCACATTAATTAATGGTTTTCAATATCAACTATCGATAAAATTACTGATGAAATGATAAAAATTTTATAATAATTTTACAACATAAAATTTTATCAAAATTAAAAATTGTATTTTAAACATAATTTTATTTAAAATTTAAAAAGTTACAAAATTGTACTGATTTTTCAGGTCTTTAAACAAAATCGCGAGTGCGAACTGGAAACAAATAGCTTTGTTTAACAGGATATTCTAGTGTATTGTTACACTTTCGAGGCAAACGACGGAAACAGCCCCACTCGCGTTTCAAACCAGCGCTATTACTATCGAACACAGCAACTCGAGCAGGTGACAGAAATCAAGGATTTTTTTCGTAAAACGCGTAGAAACCGCCGCATCGCACCGTATCGGTCTACATGAGAAAAGTCTTTTCTTAAGATGAAGGTAACATCGCTACGCGACGGGGAATCCTGTTTACAGCGTGATCAAAGTTACGTCGTAGGCGGTGTATATATTCGTGGATCAATGGAGCTTCGAGCCTCAGTTCGCCTCCGCTTCGGCGTCCTCCCTTCCGTCGGGCATCCCTTTCTTGCTCTCCTTCTCTCGGCTCTCTGCTACACAGACAAACACACGTGCGATTCTCGGTCCAGAGCTTCTCTCCCGGACGCTCCGCCGAGCTTTTCTCGCAGCGGACACATCCCGTTGATGCACGCGTTAGCCGCACGTCGCTAGGTTGCTCGATACAAATTTTGTACATCCTACGGCAATAATAGGTTGCCCTATGCAAACGATTAATATTGTCCTCGATGTATATTCTAGAAAAACAAAGTGAGAGAAAAATGCGGAACAAAGATTCTTTTGATTATTACTCTAGTAGGGATAGTTGAGATGAATTCACATGTGTTCACTGAAAAAGATGGAAAATGATCTGATTGAAAAGGAACAATCAAAATATATTCTGATTTATCAATCACAATTTTCTGATTATTTCAGATAGATTTCTAGTAGATGTAAGCAGAAAATTATCCATTTTCAAGCAGAATTCCAATTAATTTAATGAGATTTATTATTTAAATTTTATTTTATTTTTCTCAGTGTATCATAAAATAATTCAAATTCAAATGTATTTTTGTAAATTTTAGCGAATTCTATATTGTTTATGACGTATTTTCTTGTAACTATCTTATACTATTCGCCTGAGTCTGCTGCATCAGTGCGGCATTTGCAGTGGCGCGGTGATTGCTTTCTACGATCACCTGATGCGGAGCTTTGCAGAATTTAATAGATGCAATGCGAGAGATGTCGTTTCGATGTCAAGGAAGTTGTGTTTCCAGACACACAGCCGACTTTCTCTCTCTCCTCTCTCCCTGTCTCATCCTGTCTAACAGAGAATTGGCGTGAACGATACATTAACGTGACAACAATTTTCGGTGCCCTTCAGAATTGCGACATTCAACAGGAAAAATTTAGGAGAGAAGGCACGTACGCCGTGCCGCGCCGGTCGCAAGGCACTGACTGATAAACTTCGCTGACTTTTCGGAAAATTTACCGCGCAGGCAAAGGAAGCAATGGTATTGCTTGGCAGAGACAGTTTTATGGAGGTAGTGGTGTGGACTAGTTCAGACTTCTTCCAGTGTAACGACGGAAATGAAAAATGCCGTTGAGCAACAGCGTTGCTTTAACTTTACCGTTACGTTACGAGATGAATGCACTCGAAGGGAATAAAAATGCTCGATGCCAGATGCGAATATTATTCCTCGTGACTTCGTCTTTTGTGTGTGTACTACGTAAAGAATGTCTTGGTATTTACTAAACGACGCTTATTTATTAGGATTCCTTCTCTATGAAAGAGTGCTATATCAAGATACGCTAAGAAAACTATCTCCGCGAGCGTTGTAGAAAGTCTCAGGCATACCGAGAGCGATATTTAAAAAATTCTTTAATTTAATTAACTCATTTCAATTTTTTGCGTTTACAGATTAATTTATGACATATTTTTTAATACGGACATTTTTGTAATTCTTTACATCAAAAGAGAGTAATAAGTAAAGATCGACGATGAACAAGATATCGCGTAATTGGCATTCCTAACTGCAACCGTATCGATCATATCGTTGCTTCACAGATATCAGTATCATCAATTGCATAATGCAACGACGAAACTTGCAGGTAAACGGTAATGCTCATGCAATGGCACTTACGTTTCCATATTGAGTTGGGAATGCAGCTGCGTGCTATATGCGACCAAATGCACATCTCGCGAATATGTCGCGACGCGGGCATGTGCTACGGTACCAGATGGACACAGTAATGTTTGTCTTTATGGAAACTGCTTCGCGAATCATAACATGTTGATCTGCTTCGTAAGTGACAATAAAGACAAGCTGCATACGCGTGATCGCAATACGACTGTATAGCAAAGACCATTTAATTTTTATACATATCATTCAACTAGTTTCTGATATAGAAATTTTGTCATAAAAACAATTTTATTTTGTCCATTATTCGTGGCGGATTTAAAGCTGTTTCTATTATACAATATTAGTTAAAAGTCAATCAAAAATCAACTAGAGAACCAATATCAGCTGAAAAATTTTGGTCATGAAATATACCCTAAAACTAACCGCAAAAAATAATTTGTTTTAACATAATTTGCCTTGTTCAATGATATTTTGCTGCAGTTTTAGGTAAATAACTTTTGCACAAATATTTATTAAAATTTTATTAATATATATATATATATATATATATATATATATATATAAAATTTAATTTAATTCGCTAATGTTATTTCGTCAAATTCGCAAAATAGTGATTTTATATAAGACTTTTGCCAAACAAAACTTTCAAATCAACAAAAGAATTATGCCCAAATTTTACACAGATACTTAAACGTAGTAATGAAACAATCTAAAAAAATTAATTAATTTGTTTTATGAAATTTTTATGAAATTTTTATATTTTTGGTAATATTTTTAAATGTGATTCATCCTTGAAATACAAGCGCAGTAAATTTGCAATTGATACTTTCACTTTAAGTTAGCCTCAAGCGCACGAAATTGGATTTAAAACTGCTTATTTTAGATTGATATAAACTCAGTTACCGACATGTTATAAATTCCGCTGATTGATTTCAGCAAGATTTCTCCCAACACGAAATCTATCTTTATGTAAGCGAAGAGACGGTAACTATTAAATATTGAAATCAACGTGTTTGTGTCCTGATTCTCATATACGTCGATGCGCACAATCGCGGAGAATAGACTGTCACTAGCATGAAAATCTTTGTAAGGTCTGAACTATCCCGTTTAATATGAGGGACGTGTCGAAAAGCTCAGAACTGAGAGAGTTAATCGAGCTGTCGTCCACACATGACCCACAGTTAGGTGGGCTTCCGCGAGGAGATATATATTACTATATGCATAAAGGCTGAAGTGTGCGCGCGATGATGCCCACGCGTGAATACTCGAGTGGGCGAATTCACGCCGGTATTCAAGAGGGCTGCCATTCATAGCGTGGATTCTGCCGGTGCCTGGAAGACTTAACCGGTCGAGACGATGAGAATGACGTTAGGGCTGTAAAAACCGCCCCTGACGCCGTTCTATAAAAGTAATCCTATTTATCCGGTATATAAGTTTATTGAAAGTTGCTCCCTTCGAGGTTGAACCGCGACAAAAAACAAAAGGATGAGTGAGGATTATAAAGAATCTCGGTGCGTGATAATAACAATAAGACTATAAATTTCTAGAGTACTTATATCGATTTTTTAATTTTTCTCTACGAGACTTCTCAATAATATTGGACAATCTCGCGTTAAAATATCTATCTTATTTTCAATTTACCATATATTAATTACCATATATTAAGATATCAATTCAGTACAAAAAATTATCGATTACATGTTAGTGATATAATTACATATAATATTAATTGCATATCTTATAATCATCAAAAATAAAAATAAACATTCTTTCTCGATTAGTCTAAAATAGTGTATATATATATATATATATATATATATATATATAAAAAATATATATATATAAAATATAAAATATATATTATATAAATATATATATAAAATATATATATA
>Ga0157364_1006490_pt1 | contig 12025 bp, 4 predicted proteins | sample AttsexASBM2_FD_111476 | JGI IMG/M metagenome (GOLD analysis project Ga0157364, IMG submission 111476) | Fungus gardens microbial communities from leaf cutter ant in Ribeirão Preto, State of São Paulo, Brazil - Atta sexdens ASBM2 | ecosystem: Host-associated > Fungi > Mycelium > Unclassified ...
GTCTTCTATGCTTAGACCGGTGAGCATATACGCCCATTGTAATAACGGTTACGAGCGCGGAGGCGAAGTCGTACACCGAGAAATGCACGGGAGGATCGTTGTCCGTTTACGAGATGAACTGCATAACAGCTGGGTGTGATGCGCTACTTGGCTGCGGCATTATGCAGGAATCTCGGTGACGCGAAGCTGGGATGCGAGATATCCACGATCGTGGCTAGAGATGCGAAATGCAGGACGTTCGCGACGAGATCTCGTTATCAAATGCTTTCCAACGATGCGGTAGCGATGATATAATTCTCGAGAGTTGCTCTTACCTGTATGATAGATTTTTTTTGCGTACAGCCGAATTGTAACGAATTGTTCCGAATTTCTATTGGGAAAAATGTTTTATATATTTATCTGTTGAATCCATGAAATTTAGTATTTTTATTTGATAAAATATATATACTAAGTGTATTATATATACAATAAGTGTATCATGTTAAACGTAATCGCATTTGTTTACACGAATTTTTCTGAATGTAATTTTGTCTTCATTTTAGTTTTAAATATCGATATAGATAGATTGGACAAATTTGAATAAAATTTTCTATTATATGATTTACGCTAAATTTGTAGGGAAATTTTGAATGATAGTAACCAGTTGGAAAATTTGTATTAAATTTAATACTTTTACGTATCCCAAATAGTCTATTCAAATTTTTATGTTGATTTAAGAAAAAAATTAATATATTAAAAAATAACATTAAACTAAAATAAATATTATGTAAAAATTAACACAAAAGATGTAACATTGATATAATTTGTGAAAATATATTTCTTCAGTAAAATTAACATTTACATTAAATTAACGATATATTGAATAACATAATTTAACTATAATTTATAGTTATTTTTTTGAGACAATCATATTTAGTTGTTTTAATCATATAAATATAAGCAATGTGCTATTAATGTATATAATCATACTGATTGCTTGAAAATATTTAATTTTTATTTTTTAATTATTTATATTTTTCAATTATTTATTACTATATAAATACTCAGAGAAAAATATAGTTTTGACAATTAAATTAACAACTCTAATAATTTAATATTTAGTTAGCAACTAGTTTTATAAAATAATAAGAATTACAGTAGTACTGAATACTGTATTTTTACTAGTATTCTGTATTACTTTAGCTTTTATTATAATACTTTTTAAAAATAGTTACAAATATTAAAATTTTAGAGTTATTACAAAGTTATATTTATTGCTACAATTTTTTTTCTTTTAGTATAGTAAATATTTAGTATAGTAAATATATTAAAAAATTATATTACTCACTATAATTGCATTTACTGAATAAAATCTTTAGTTTATTTACCTATTATATCTTGATATTTTACTATATTGATATTTAAAATCATTATGCATTATATAATATTTTTTCTGTATTTGGAAGAATTATAAATAATACATAAAGTTATTATTACTATCATTATAGTAATAGTAAAAACGGAGCTCCTTATAATTATTTTAGCATACAATTATATAGTTACCAATACATCACTAAACACTCCTTTGAATATATATTGATTTTTTTATTTTATCTTAAAATTTGTATTTTGAAAACTACATTATTTTTATTTGTTCACTTATTCATAAATTATGTTAGTTTAATAAGAATTAAGAAATTAAAAAATTTAAATAATATAACATAATTATGCTAGGTATTTATACTCCAGTATGTTAAAAATTCAATATAAAAATTTTAACCAAGACCGGTTTTAATACAAGCATAAAACATTTTTATAATTTAATCTATTATAATAATTATAATAATGAGATATTTAACACAAAAATAGGAAACGTAAATAAATATTATAACTGAAAGATTTGTAGCTAAAACTTTTAACAAGCGTTAGAGAGAAAAGCCAAGTATCCATGTAAATAACTTCCACAGTTTTTACTTTATGCAAATACAATCATTACTTACGGGACGGAATATATAAGAGCGTGAAATCTAAAGTCATCATTCGCGATTCGTGATGTAAAATACGAGAAACGCGTGAAAGCGTCGTGGTTCGATTTCCATCTAAAAATAGTCGAGTCGTTTCGCGCGTGGCGCGACCATTCGCTCGGAAGTTCGCATTTTGGTGATGTGGAGTTGGTGCTCCATATGTATTTCGTGGTGTTGGCTAGATCTACAGCGCGGATCTGCGTAAAACTGTACGCGACGCGCAGGCGACCAAGCGTTAATTGTAAAAGCAAACAATTGTTTTTTGCACGAGGTGCACTCGCCGCGCACTGTCCGTCGCGTCGTGCCGCGAGCGTGTAGATTTTTTTTTTTTACCGAAGCGACAACTTAGTTTCGCGCGCTTCGTGCATACGTCATACACATACACACGTACACCTCGTCATGAAATACCAACGTACACATCTGACTATGTAAAAGGCGAAAAACCACGTCACGGAAACTTTCACGTTGAATCTCGCTTTACGCACGTTTTGAATAAGTGCATGTGCCGTAGGGATTTCCGTCGGTCCATAAAGAAGCTAATGAAGCCACCTCTGAGTGTATATTTACGCGTGAACTGAAGTTCCTTAAATATTTAAATTAGGAACGCGACGCGTTAAATAGAATTTCTGTTTGCCAGATAAATTTGGTTTGTGTGAGCTAACAGGAAATATTTAAATCAGATTATACGCGCGATTACAGTGGTTCTATTAAAATTAATCATTGGCATAAAGTTTCTTTGTGTCTCAAATATACATGAGAGAAAATTAACGATCATATAAAAGAAATAATATTTTTAAAACTCCATTTTTGGATATTTGTTAGCAATTTCATAATTTAATAGATAAGATTAACTCGAGAATAGGTACCTTCTATTTTTTTTTACGTAAACGGTTACTTGGGGTGTTCTTTACACCCCAATTAAAAGTTATTATTATTAACTATGTATTGTTTATTAACAATTTATTTTATAATTTATTATTTCTAAGAACATTATATAAGGACATTTAATCAATATTTTCTGTAAAAGTTAAAGAAAAACCAAGAAAATATTGAACAAATGGAAAAAGCACATTATGATAGTGCACAGCTTATTATGATAGTGTTGACAAAAAAGGAAGATAAATCAATTAATAATAAAATACTTCTATATGGTGCGTTTTTTGGAATTATATATGAATGGTATATTTAAAGGTTCGTAAAGAATAGTTATTAAAAAAAATAATATTTTGTAAAATCTATTTTATAACAATTTAAAACAAGACTAAATCGCTATCATTTATATTGTATTGACTTCTCATAATTATTAAAAATGATTTATTTTTATCACATATGTGGAATATAATAATAATTTATTATTAATATAATAATAGTTTATTAATATAATATAATAAATTATAAAATAGTTTATTAATATAATAATAGTTTATTATTATAATTTAATTTAGAAAATTAAGAATAAGAAAGAGCAATAAGAATCAGACGCAGTAATTTTTACGCAAATTAATACACAATTATGGTACAACAATATTTATTAATTAACGCGCTTACATGTTTCGGCTCATTTTTGAGCTCTCTTCAGAAAGCCGAAACATGTAGGTGCGTTAATCAATAAATATTATTGTATCAGAATTATGTATTAATTTGCGCAAAAATTATCGCGTCTGATTTCTATTGCCCTTCCTTACCCTAATTTTCTTTTGATAGTAAGGAGTCTCAATCAACTTATGTTTTATAATTTAATAGTTATTATTATTTATTATATTAAAAAACAAAGTTTATCACAATATATACATACAAAGTATATTATGGTACAAACATAAAGTACTTTTGAATAAAAAAAAAATAATAATAAAATTTTTAAAAATAAACTTTATATATTATAATATTTTATATAAATAAAAAAAATATCATTAATCTTTTAAAATATTTTTTACTTATATTTGAACTTTTTATTACGTAAACAATCACGTGGGGTGTTTTCTACATCCCAAAGGATTTCGTTAAGCTGTTACTACATATGTGCGTGTCGAAACTGTTTTCTGTTGTACAGGTTATGTTCCGGAAACTTCAACTGAAAGGTAGGTATAAATTCCCGGTCAGTAAAGAAAGCTACTGTAATGTGAGCTTTGTTTTTCCGACACTGGGATGTAAAAAACACTTCACATGCCTGTTTTCGGATTAATCTTTTGAAATACTTATATGATGAAAAATGTCACGCTTTTGTAGTTAGATCATCTTTATAGCGATGCTATCTTCTAATTAATCTTAGAACATTGAATAATAACAGTATTGTTCTCTATTGATAAGTTCTAAGATAAAATAAAAAAAAATCAATATTAATCAATCATAAGTACATCAATTAAATCAATTATAAGTACATTCAGAAAAGTTGTTTGGATTAATAACTATATAATTGCTAAAATAATTATGATGAGGAGCTCTGTTTTTATTATTACTATAATAGTAGGTTATGTATATAGTTCTTCCAAATATGGAAAAAATATTGAGTTGTCCGGAAAGTTCGTGCCGCAAAAGATTTAAATTTAATAAATGAAATTAAAAATTTAAATCTTCTGCGTTTTAATTTTCCTTCAAAATCGGCATGAATTTTCCAGACAATATTATATAATTCATAATGATTTTAAATCATTATCAATTGAATAATTTTATGTACAAAAGAAATAGGCTATTCTTAACATAACAAGATTTTTATACTTTTGATGAAATATTTAGGGGAGACCAATTGTCACAGTTTTCGATTAGTGATTTTTAGAAAAAAATGTAAAAATGCCTAATTTTGAAATATTATATATGTTATAATATATATTTACATTCTTTAAGTATTAAAAAAATATTACTCATGAATTTATCATATTGTAAAAATAAGTTATTTAATTTTAAATGAAGAATTTTAAATGTGACACCCTCATGTTTTGGGTTGACACGTTCTAGAATTGGCAGTAGCATATTTGTTATGGACAACGCATATAACAAATACAAATTTTATTTTAATATCAGTTCTATATTTTGAGAAAGAATAGTAATTATAGTATTAATACAAACAAAATATTTATTTTAATCATAAAATACGTAATTTATTTATTGTATCGTAGTTTCTATATGAAAAATGAAAAAACATTATATAATGTTTTTGAAATATAATATATTTGTTGTAAGTATATTCTCTAAAAATGTGTTTTCTAAAGATGTTAAAATTAATTGTCACCGCATCTCATTTTGGTCAATCTATCCCACATAGCTATTTTTAATAAAAGAAATTGTATTCACAAATTTAGTCAGGATAATGATTTGAATTAATTGTAGTAAAGATCTTCTAAGACATTTTCTATGAGTACAGGGATATCGCAATTAATAATGTCAAAGACTTGTCAGACAATAAAATAGGTGATAAGAAAAATTTATTTGTTAACTTTATTTTCTTAAAAATTGTTATAATAAATAATATATACAATGCTGTGTGCAAACCATTTTACATAATAAATTAACATTATATCAACTATCTACAATAAAAAAAAAGATTTTTTTGTCCTGTTTGAGTTATAAGCATGTTGACAATCAACTCCATACGATAGTCCTGGTCTCCCCTATAACCTATAGACCTTTATACTAAACACAAATAATTTAATTACATTAGAATATTTTAAATAGAAGAAAATAAAACTTAATAGATTAAAAGAAAAAAAAGAATAACATTATCAAATTTAATCTTGAAATAATATAGAGTATATACAATAGATTAATGTATCGTCATAACATTACTAGTAAAATATTGTATGGTAACACAAAACTGCTTAAAGATTGAAATCACTTATCGCTCTGTTATATTACTGATCAACCCCTGTATTCTGTAACTCGTTATGCAATCATTATGCATTCGTAACGACAATTATCAGCTTTTTTTACTATATAAAATATTTGCACAACTGTCGTTATAAGCACATTACGATTGCATAACGAGTTATGCAATACAGGGACAGGAGATTCAAACTCATCTACATACAATATAATAAATTTTTAAAAGTTTATTCCTGTTTGTTTTAACATTTAATATGACAGAGCCTTTTGATGATTACTGAAGTCATAGTTTAGCGCTCAATGATCTCGCTCATTTGAATGTAAAATATACGTACGATATAGCATTCTAGGATTAAGATGATTAAGATAAAGCTGTGGATGATTTTCTTTCGCGAACTTCTCGCAACTACGAATCCTTGATAAGGAATATTGTTTCATCCGCGAAGGAAGGGTCCAATGGACGGATACCGAGGGATATATCTTGCGCACGCTGATAAGAAACTTTGGAACTTCTCTCGCTAAAGTCGTCGAAAGATTAGAGTACAACTCGGTTCAAGCCTCTGGCGAGTAGCTTTCATAAATCTTATATCTGAATATTCTTCGTTTAATATCTTTCACAAAATATCGCTTAAGAAGGTGGAACATTATAAGGATCTATCTAAGATAGGTCGGAGAACATACAATTTTTCTCGTGACTGATTCAGGATACAGAATCTTGAAAATTGTCCGAAAATTGTATTCTACACGAAAAGAACGATTTTGCTAAAATATCTAAAAATTTAACTAGATACAGATCTGAAAATAATTTTGTTTAAATATCAAAATAATTATGTAGAATCAAACTGAATCATTCAAGCTGATTTCTAGAATATAACAATTTTTTTGCAATATTATCATGCTTGAGTTTCCTATATATATTTAGATATTTTGATGATTTAATAAAATTATTTTTAAATCTGTATATATAGCTATATCTTTATATATAGCTAAATTTTTAGATACTGTAGCAAAACTGTTCTTTTCGTGTAAATATTGAAGATTAATACGTGAAATTTTGTTCAAGTGAAGTTTGTTTGAAATAAATTACAAAGTAAGAGCTTATTGTTTTTTAATAGCTCTGAAATAGTTCTCTGAAGCATACGTGCGAATCTAAGACCTTGCTTTGCTACTTAGGAAGTAGAACAAAGTTACTGCTTTCGCGCAAATAATGTGTCTCATGTTACCGACATCGTATTCGTAATTAATTCATCTCCCCTCCCCCCTTTCTCTTTCTCTCTCACGGCAATCTGGCTTCACGCAGTTGTATCTTAAGCTGGACTAATATCACGGGTCTTGTGGGGCCCTCCAGGTTCCCGGTTGTACGCGAAACGACCGCACGCGAGTACGTGTACGCATACACATTGCGAGAGTGAGTTACAGGCGTACGTACACAGGCTACGTAATGGGGAATATGCAAACTTGGGACGCGAAGTAAACACGGACCGTAAACTGCCGTGTTAATTTCAAGGCCGGAGCTCGGAAAGCTAGAACCGAGACATTCGCTGTTTTAATTAACCGCAGACTAGGGCCGTCGCCGTGATATCGTGATTAAGAATTATGACGCATAGTGAGAAGCGGCGCTCGCGATTAGCGTTGTTTCTTCTCAAATGCTCTATATATATATATATATATATATATATATATATGTGCTGTATATATATGTCTCTCTGTGGAATTAGATTGCACTATATCGATTAAAAGTTACGACGTGTTAGCTTTTTCTTTCATATCATTTCGGTGTGCCATAACGATGATGAAATGCGATTGGCAGTTGTGGAAAATTGCAATTTGAGGAATATTTTTCGTTTACTGTATCGCAGAATATGACGTATAGACACGAAAATGCGAAATTAATTTGGTATATCATGTGATCATTGTGTGAGTTTGAGATTCCGGAACAGCTTGCCTTCAATGATATTTGCGCGATGTATAATATTTAGTTACGATAAACAACAGCCAACACAATGCTTGGCTTAGACAAACAAGACACAAGCAAAAATGGACATTTTTAGATAAATATTTTTTTAAATTGATATATCAACGTAATATCTCTCTCGCATTAGCTTTTCGTCTTTCATTTCTCGCAATCTCAACATTAATGAACTTTCCTCTCTCTTACAGGAATAAATCGTAATTTGCATAAATCGTAATTTCCGTTACTCACCGCTTATTTTATACTTTGCTTTTCTCCTCTGTGATATTATTTATTATTCGTATATATTTTGGTTGGCCAATATTTTCCTCTATATTGGGAGGTAGCGTTATTAATATCGAATAACAGATAGAGACCTAATAATAAGTCTGGCCAAAGTGCATTAATTTTTTGATTGGTTGTCACTATTCATTTGATATATAATTTGTATATTTTTGAAAAATGAGAGAATGTGAGAGGACAAAAGCAGAAAGAAATAGATAACTACTCTCTAAAAGTAAATTAATGTATTATTACTGAGAAACAGTAAATATTCGCTGATGATTATATCTGATAGTTATACACTGAAGTCAGTAATAATACACTGATTTTCACTTTTAAAGAGTACCTATTTGCTAATTTTTATCCGCTTTTGTCAAACTCTTATTATAGGATTTCTACGAATAATATTTATTTATATCTATAGTAAGCGTTTTGTGAAAAATGATGTTTTTAAAAAAATTTGCTAAGATTGATTAAGTTTTGAGCATTTAGCATTTTTATTTTGAATACAGAGAACGAGAATAAGTATGTTATATTTTCGGCATATTGTTATTTTATTTGTATACAAAGAGAAAAATCTTGCACATGTATATAAAACATTTGCAAGATTACGTTATATAAAACAGCATTAAAAAAGAAATAATAATAATAAATAAAGTAGTATAATGTGCTGAAAATACTTATTCTTTACATTAAAATGTTCTTCATATTTTAAAATCACTAAATGCTCAAAATACAACTAATCTTAGCATCTTTCTTTGAAATTAATATCATGTTTTATAAAATGTTTATTATAAATATGAATAAACATTTGTTAGTGTCAACATTTATTAACCGTGACACCTTAAAAAAAAAAGAGAAATTACATTGGACAAAATTTCCTTTTTTTATTTTAAGTTAATCTGATAAGATGTTTTGTATAATATTTATTTGCGCTGATTTCACTCTGTTTGCCTAATTTATAAGGAGGGCAGAATTTTTTAGTACATTGCATTAAAAATTCCTCTTTTTGTCTCTCTTTACTCTCTTTTTTCTATCTAGGCCTATCTTTTCTACTATAAATAATAATAATAATAAATAAAAAAGGTATAAATAGGGAATAACTATTGAATTTAATATCATTTTTTAATATCATTTTTTTGTTATGGACAGTTTCAAAGAAAAATTAATCATTTTAATTAAGAAAAAGGTCCTATACACAACTTATTAGAAAATGTACATAAGTTTAAAAAAAAAATATTTCGAACACAAATTACAAATTGGAGCTAGTAGAATAAATTTTAACATTCTCTTTCAGAATCAGCATAAAAAATTTAAGAATTAACCAAAATTATTCATTTAATTAGATCATTGTCGCGACTAATGTTATTGGACAACTCTGTTCAAACAGAATAATGACTGTCGTTTTTTCATTTCTCATTGAGATACTTATATTTTGTACTACACATAATCTTGCGTGGCCGACAATGATTGCAAAATCAGCATGTTCAATATCTAACAGATTTATTAATGAGGAATCTCGCGTTTTATTCAGTGACTCGTACGTATTCTTAAATTCGATCTGGATCTGGAACATCGCATTCGAACTGGATCTATGCCACATACTACCACATAAATGCATACAACCTATCAAACTATTCCTTGGAATATCTCGGCTTAATTATACCGTCTTTACGCACCGTAACAACAAACTCCATGAACTCCGATCGCAATAAAAGTCACAAGAGAGATTTTTACACAACACTTAAACACATGTACCCTGGTAGAAATATGCAGTATTTTTAGACACTCAGTTACTATCTGATTATTGTATTTTCATTAGTTGTGACATTACTATAGAGTATAGGAAATAAACAAAAAATTGATAGAATTTTATTTAATAGTTGAAGCAGTTTTCTTGGTAAAAATATGTACAGTTTAAACACTTATCCAACTATTGTCTAATATTTAATAGATATTATTAATAAAATATTATACTTTATTTATTTAATTCGGTTTTTATTCAGCAAGTAGATTCAAATTTTATTGTAGCTAGATAAGTCACAACTAATTTTGTATGCAGTAAAATCTTTTGATGTAGATCAAATGTCTAGATTAAAAGCCTAGTAGTTTTACTTTTCATTGTTAGTTACTAGGTAGAGTTAATGTAATTGTATAACTGCTCAAAATATGCATGAAATTTCTATCTGGGTACTCGCGATATGTTTTGTGGAAATTTGTAACTGCTGGTAAAAAAAGAAAATAATATATACAATAGAATAATTAGCGATTTATTAGGGATGAAAATAAAATAAAGTAGAAAAATTAATTTTTCTTTTATTATTATTATTAGTATTATTAGTTAGTTTTTATCTAATATGTGAAAGCTTTTAAAAATTAATTCTGTCGGACAACGTAAAGTAATGTAAAACGAATGTAGCATACATTAAATACATTGCACATCTATAATTTTTATGTTTTTTTTATGGAAAGTTACACACATCGAGATTTAAAATTTTTATTTTATAGTTTTCTATCTTTCTATCTTTCCTATTACCTACATAATCTGCATACGTTAACGCTCTCTTTATACACGTTTTCCGCCGATATTTTTATCCGTTCCGTCAAAAAATTTATAGTGAAACGAACTTAGAGTATGAACTAACCGCGTTTTTCACGGAGTATGCTAAAGTTGTTAGATTCCAAATTGACAAAGCTCGCGGACCGATTCGATTATACTGAGTAATCCAGTTAGTAGTGCCATTTAAAATTTTATCTTTCTCCCGACCGAGTTGGCCGGTTGGCGATAATCGATATTAAAAAAACGACTCGAAGAAAAAAGCTGGAATTAACGTCGCGGGAATAATCGATCATTTTACGAAAGGACGAATGCGGCTATAATAATTATCGTTATTATTAATGGATCGGAATAACTCGAAGCGATGTTGAATCGCGAAAAAGTCGGTTATTATCGGCTGAATATCGACAAAGAACGTTCTTCTTTCGCATTTGCATTCTTCAATTTTTTTTCTCAGTAAAGGCTGTGCTTCACTAAAAAACAACTCGTCAGAAAATTTTATGAATTTATATAGATCAGAAGATTATTGAAGATTTATTTGCGATAGATCGAATACTTTTCTAATGCAATGTTTTAAAATGAATATCAAAGGTTGTCATTTCTCTCTATCGGAACTTTTCTTCAAGAATTTCTATCGGAAAAGAAAAAGAACCAAAAATAACACGGAATCTTCTACTTTAATCTAATAACTTTCATATTTCTATACGATGTTGCACAGTGGACATAAAATGTTCCACCGAAGTCTGTATTAGTATTTTGAGAATCACCACGGGAAGAGAATGGATGAGTTGAAACATTGATCTCGCTCCGATGGCCCGGACAGAAAATCGCGAAGCGTCGCGGTATGGCCGGAAGAGTACGATCTGTTATTCTGTCGCGGAAGCACGAGGATCGAGACATAAAGGTTTCTGGTCGTAATTCCGGAAGGACCACGATGTGGCCGCCGAGGAAGAACGGAAGGTTAAGAACGGAAGGAGGAGTAATCGAGGTTGATGTAGCGACGAGGAAGGTCCTTCAGGCGCTCGGTCCACGTGCGCCCTGTAACTTTTGCTTCGTAGGGTTCAAAGGTCACGTAGTAACTACTTCAAGTATATCTTGAAAGTCGACTATGTGAGACAGAGAAGGAGAAAAAGAAAGAGAGAAAGCAAAAGATAAAATTCACCGCCTTGTAAAAAAATAAACTTTTGATAGTGACGCTCTGCCCGGCGTAGGAAAACGTTAGTCAGCAATGTTCGCGAAGGAGAACCACTTATATCTTTTAAGTAGAAGGACCATAATAAATGTCGCACAAATTCGTGGCGACCTGCAGCGGTACATGCTCTTCTTCTGTTCATGCTGACATTTATTAAGCGCAACGAAACAAAGTCGTTTTATTCATCACACACAACCTACGTTGAACTTTGCGACTTATTTGTA
>Ga0157364_1006491_pt1 | contig 12022 bp, 5 predicted proteins | sample AttsexASBM2_FD_111476 | JGI IMG/M metagenome (GOLD analysis project Ga0157364, IMG submission 111476) | Fungus gardens microbial communities from leaf cutter ant in Ribeirão Preto, State of São Paulo, Brazil - Atta sexdens ASBM2 | ecosystem: Host-associated > Fungi > Mycelium > Unclassified ...
ATATATATATATACACTTGTATATATTTATATATTGTAATTTATTACTGGAGATCTTACATTCTTCGATCATATTACTTAAGAAAATAAACGTGAATCTTTTGTTATTTCATTAAATTTTGTATAATCAAGATAAATTCACATTTTGAATTATTAATTTTAAAGTACGTAGAGACGTTGAGAATCATGCGATGAATAAATTATTCAATGTTTTGCAATATTTTCTGTATATCAATTTCTGTAGAAGCTATAATAATGATTAAAATTATAATTGCTTCAACATTTGCGATTATTAGCTGCTTTAGTGCTGCGCACACATGTTTACGAATGCAATCAGTAAAATACGGATGATGGAGCTATTCTGAGATTCATTCGTATTAGTAACATTTTAAAAATAGATTATACGATATTTCGACGTTAACATAACGAAGGAAAAGACGAGAAAGAGAATGAATAATCAAAAGAAATTATTTGACGCTCTCGCGGTTGGCTTAAAACGAAGATATTCTTTAATTCCTTTTCACTCACCACCCGTTTGTTTGTTTAAAAATTCTATAACGAAATAGAAAATGTATTATAATATATATCATATATAAATTATGTACTCAAACAGATTGAAAGTATTAGTAATATTAAAAAATATTTTTAAAAAAGTCGTTTATAAAAAATATACATATATTATAAAAACATTTATTTTATATAAAAAGACTATTTCTGCAACTAGAATGGATATCTGTTACATACTTAACGTTCTTAGAATTTTTATTAAACATATGTATATATATATATATATATATATATAATAGAACCTCCGCAATAGGAGATAATTCATAATAATTAAAGTATTTACCAACAAAGTTGTAAACGTTTCAACTCTGAATTTGAGTCCTCTTCAGTGCGGAAGTCAAGTATAAATAACTACAATTGTTATAAATAGTATTGTTATATTATTTACGTATTAATGATATGGAGGCTTATAAACAATTTATTTATATTTGATTTATTCTTGGAGTCTCAGAAAACTATTTTTATTTTGTAAATAGATATATTTTTGAGACTATTAAATTTGTTTAATTATCTAATTGGGAAGCATTACGATTATAATTAGAATTAAATCAAAATTACTTTTCTAAGAATAGCATTAGAGTTGAATTTCAAAAAAATATCAGTTTCATTCGTTATTTATCTATTATCTTTTACCTATTATTAATAAGTACTTCAATGGAGCAGTTTTTAAACGAAAAGAGAAGAGAATGTTGGTCACTGCTAAAATACTATCACTGATGCAGTATCGATGATAATTAATAATAATTGCGTATCGCTCGAGTAATCGAGCGTCCATTAGCGCCATTACGCCCATCGTCACGTTACCACCCTTCGCGCCGCATGTTCTCGCTTCCGCTTCATTAACTTTATTATCATCACGTCGTAATGTATTATTATGTATTACACGACGCTTTACGTATTCGGATAATACGAGGAACGAGGGAAATAAGTCATATCGGGATATGCTTTAGTGCACGTAAGACATCTCGGATTTTAAGACCGTGTTAGGCGTCCGCAGGTCTCACATATCAGCTAAATGACACCATAGGACAAATGAGGATCATCAATGGCGTCTGACAACTTTACGCTTCCCGAGAGCCCATATTCCCATCCCTAATTTGCACCGTTGCAACGAAGGATCTTTGAGAGATATAGATTCAAGTCTTTACATTCCTCGAATTCTTATTTACCAAAATTTTTTTGCATATAGATAAAAAATGTTACATGATAATATTGGAAATACCCGGCCTTTTTTATTTAAATATTTGCATATACATATAAAAAGATTATTTTTGAATTTTCTAATTGAAACTGGACATATAGAATGACATCTGGTAATTTTACGTTTTCCGAAAGCCATTATTATCGTGTGCGGATAACGGACATCTATATCATCATTTCTACTTTATATCATTGCATTGCAATGAAAGAGAAGTATAGGTTCTGAGTTTTCGCATTTTTCGAACTTCTATTTGTCAGAAAATTTTTTATCTGAACCAGAAATGTAATATTGAAAATACCAGAATTTTTGTTTTAATTTCTACATACATGTAACAAGATTATTTTAGGATTTTTTAAATTTAAACTGAATGTACAGAATTTGCAATAAATTATTTGCGTTTAATATTAATGAATGACAGGAAATAAAATATATTTAGGAAAAGCATGAAATAAAAGCATTCAATTAATATTTAACTATTCAGGCTAAATATTTGTAACAAATTTATATCATACAATTTAATCGAATTTTAATGTTTAACGTTATTATATAATTGTAAACTTTATTTCGAAAATAATGGTTTTTAAAAATCATATCTGCTTCATTTGTTTACTTGCATTGTTTTATTTAAATAAAATAAGAAAATCTAAGAGATCCATCTAAGAAATTCCAGATGAGGCACAAAATTTAGAGAAATATTTTCATTCTAATAATCTGTTTTTTTTTTATTTAAGGTTTCTTGGATGAGGAGTAAGGACCTCCATATTCTTACTTCGGGAAATTTTTCGTTCAGCTCAGATGCGCGATTCGGACCCCAGCACACTCCAGGCAGCGACGCTTGGACTCTCAGGTTGGATAATGCCAGGAAGACGGATTCTGGAAAGTACGAGTGCCAGGTCAATACGGAACCGAAGATCATGTATGCAGTGCAGCTCTCTGTGCGAGGTGATTGTCGTTCCACTTTACATTTCGTCCTTCATGTCTGCTTCCCTATACGACAATTTACGATAGAAAGATTTTTGTTTTCATACAAATAAAAATCACAATTTTATTTAAACTTTACGAAAATGCGATTAAATGTTTCTATAATAATGCAATTACGTAAAATTATAACGTAAAGATTGAAATGTATAATAAAGATACATCCGATATATTATCATTTAGTATAAGGCAACAACGATATATTGCAAAAACAAAGTTTTCCAGGAAATAAATTAAATGTTTTGAATTATTAAAATTTTCAAATATTAATTTAAAAATGCAATTTTGGTATAATAATTGATTGTATAGAAATAAAAATATATTCTTTTTGAAATATATTGTTTTTATTTTTCCTTATGTTCTCGTATTTTTGTAAACAACTAAAAAATTTTTGAATTATATCATTGTAGCAAATGAATGACATATAATTCATCTTGAAAGAACGAAATGACTTGTCTTTTATAGACATACTGTATAAAATAATACAAATAAGTTGACAAAATAATTTTATCATATTAGAATTCACGATTGACTTTTTTTTTGCTTTATACCGACACAATAATATTTCATCATTAAAAACTTTTGTGTTTCTAGATCCAGACAAACCAGAGGGCTATGACGAGCCATATTCTCAGCAGACACGTATAAGTAAGTATATATATCCCGTGGACGTGACGTGTATTTCTGGCTTGCGCGTTTGTGACATATATGAGCGTGACGCTCCTTTAGTTCCAGCCCACGCCGATCAAATCAGTCGTATATTTAAAGACATGACTGAAACGTGAACAGACCGTCGGTATAATAGCGATAAAAATTTCAAAAGGTAAATTAAACTTTGTGAACTATAGAACATCGTGCGCATTCAGGCGTTTTACTGTAATAGCTTCACTTCTGTAGCAAACGAAAGAACGATAGAAGAAGAAATACGGTTTATTTGATTGAAAGTATTGAAAATATAACGTAGAAATATCTAAAATAATTTTTTGATTTTTATAAAATATACATTATTATAATAAAAAATGAATTATTTCTCAAATTTTTGTATATACAATCGTTATAAATGTAATGACAATTATAATTTTTAAAGCGAACAAGCTCTCCGTTTTAATTGTATTTGCTCAAATTTGTCGAATCGCATACATTTTGCTTTAAAAGATTCGCATTGTTATTTAAATCTTTCACATTTTTGAATAATCGAAATTAATTATCGAAATTTATATGATTGCAGTACGTGCATATTTGCATTTTGTATGATTCTAATTTCATTGGCGCTAAACTTATTTCACTGTCTGTGATATCAGCGATAATATTTTGCGCAGACTTGCATAATTAATTTTCCGCGTAATCAGCATTAGCCGAATCGGGTGTGCATGATGTATATAAAATGGAGCGCCTGTATCGCGCAGTTTGAAATTATATCATGCAAATTATTTTATGAATTCCTTGATCGGTATGAAACTCGGACAAGCGTACAATTATGCAATCAAAACTTCGTCGAAAGTTTAGCGGACTATGGATTGGTGCATAAGATGCATTTTTTTCTTCTTCTTTCAAATTTATCCGTTCTGCATTCTATCGGCGTGCGCTTCCATGGATGATGAACGTAATAAAATACGAGCGGAACATCACCGCACAATAAAAAAAATTTACTGTATAAATCTGTAAAATTCCCTCGGGTGCAAAGATTGACCTAGTTACCCAGAGATTTAAAAATATAACTTTCATCGCCAGCGACTGGCAATTTCCGCTTTGTTTCGCCACTCGGAAAGTAGCGGAACCGAAAGCACTGGTTGAATAGTCGTTAAGATTGCATCAGTTGGAAAAAGCGCGATTAATCAGCCGCGAGGTACAGTGAGCTAAGCTTACTGATAATTATCAAGTAAAGAAAGCGCAGGTTCTTGTAATACAATCATTACAAATGTAAGCCATCCACTGTAAAGTATCACTGTTGCCATTAATTCTGTTTTTAGTATTTTACTGTAATGTTTTATATGCAACGATGTAAATAATATGATTAATTAGTTATTAAAAATTTTCAAGCATTTTATTTACGAGTTATTAAATTATTTATATCTGCAGGTATTTTAGAAAAACATTAAAATATGTTTTCTTACTATTTTCATTATTTGCCTACAAATGCATAAATTTTAAATGACATATCTTTCTATTATTATTTTATATAAATTAATAATATGTTGCCTCATGCCTCTTTTATATCTACATTTATCTTATTTTTTTCATAAGTTGTTATTTATTTTTATGAAAATCACAAATTCAGAAACATGTATGAAATTGATCACGTCGGATTTATTAAAATTTACATTAATCGTGCCTACATTGGGAATATAAAATCTATGAATCAGACACATCAATAAAGTAGATGGAAGATTAGGTTGTGCTTTTACAAGCGTAACATTACAACGTATGCACGATGCCTGTTTACCGCTTTAGATGGTCGTTGGCAAACTTTTGGGCGAGTAAACAGCGCTATTTCTGTTGTTCTCTGTAATACTCTGTGAAACTCTAGGGGGTGCATTATATGAAAGTTTATTATCAGATCTGCATAGCGTACGTATGTAACTGGCAAAGTGCTTCGATCGTTTCTAATTCGCAAATCACCAATATTCGGTATTTAAAGACAATAGTCCTCCATTGATCCAAGAACTTCTATCGATTATCATAGGTTTAATATTATTTCTAATTTTATTGGAGCTATTCTTTTACGAAATATAAAATTTATTATAAGATAAACATAGTAGATACATTAACGATGAAAATGAAAAAGTAGAATTTATTTATTAATAAAATCTCGCTTTCAAGATGTAGCGAATTGAGCGCCCATGTTAATAATGTATCACATTTTTCATAAATATATTAATAATCCGACATGTTCTCGTCATAGTACATCGAATATCCTTTAAAAAATCATTAGAAGCCTCTTTTTATTTTTCTCGTAGAATCGAGCGACATCAATCACTTAAGGATAAGTGCGACACCATCCTGGCTTTGACGCCCGTGATCCGTCGTCGTCGATTCTTCTTGCGAACTTTCTTTAGTCGCTTCATAATTCTTTTTAAGTAACGTCGTTTTATTTCAGACACGTCGTCCTCTCTCTTGACGCCTTCGATGTTCCAGAGTCTACGCTTTTTCATTTACGTCGAAACGGCAGATTACGAGAAGCTGCGTTCCTTCGATATCAGGGAGCTTATTTTTGATACTGTCGCTCAAAATCAACATCATTGACAAAAACTCACAAATGTTGCAAAAACAAGACCCATATCGGTGATAGTATATTCCTTGATTTTATTTTGATTTTTTTCATCGTTTTTAAGTGTAAAACTTCTTACTGTCCTCAAAATATGGAACGTGTGAAAAATAAATTTAATTATTGACATTATCCTTTATTTTTGAAATACTATCTTATTTTTTGACCTATTTTGTGATACTATCAACTTAATGGCGAAGTTGCGACCGTGAATATTTCTTTTCATATCACGACGTGTTTCCGCTCAGAACACTCTCCATGCAGTTTCACCGGACTAATAAATATACTCGCGCCAAGTTTCTTCTTTCGCTTTTGTTCACAATATATGCGAGACTTAAAGATAGTCACAGATCGCTGCCAGCTATATTGTCGAAGTTTTGTAACAGATAAATAAGGGGAACAAAGAAAATGGAAGTACAACGCGCCGCGAATATGCGAATAATAATGTTACATAATGGCACAGTAAATTTTTTTTCCGTGCAATCGTAGTTTTTATATATATATATATATATATATATATATATATATGTGTGTGTGTATATATTCAGTAAAGATTGTAATAACTTAAAGAAATTTCCGAGATTCTCGAATCATTTGAGATAAAAATTTTAATTAAAAAATATCGAGATAATAATGTTTGAATTATAAGCATCTAAAGTAAGTAAATCATATCACTAAAAGTTCACGCGTTTAAGTGTTGTATGTACAACGCAAAGTTATCCAATCATATTTGAACGTGCAATTTTTGAATAATTCACTAACTTTAAATAGCTGTAATTAAAAAATTATTATAGTCTCATATTATATGATACATGCGATATATATTTCAGCGCAATAATAATATACACATAATTTATTTCTAACTAATAATAACGTTATCATTAAGTTTTATTAAATATTTCATTTTTTTGCAACAAATAATTAGAAAATTACTTAATTAGATAATCCAAAAATCCGGCATATGCTCAACATATCGACATGTTGAATTCGTACTTGAATATTCGCGATTCATTGGATATTAATGAGTCATAAGAGAATTTATCCACAAAGTTTCTGGCAACAAAAAAAGCAAACAAGATCATGCTCAAAAAAGAAACGTCCGCAGCAAGTGAGTTTACAGTAATAACAGCATAACATAATATTTCGCTAGAAAGAACGTAGTCGTCACCGGATTCATTTAAGTCTAATAGGATTATTTTTAATCCCGCGGTTCTACTGCGGCTTCTTCGTATCCTTTTCTTCGTCAGCCACCGAGAGTTCAGAGTTCTAAGAGACAGGAGTTGGACCGCTAAATGAGTCTCAACTGTGATCCTCGTACTGAATAATGCATAAAAGCCCCGATATTTTTATACAAAACGGAGAACTCCACTTTTGGCCATTTTTCTTTTCTACTTCAGAAATGATGATGAATTATTAAATCAAATTGAAGAGAACTTACATCACTTGTTAAGATCAATTACAGAAAATATCGCCCTCTTTAAAAGTGACACAATTAAAATTGATCTTTGAGTTATCATGAATGATTTAAATAAACATTACCTTATCAATCATCAAAAGTGAAATAACTTTAATTTTATAAAAAAATCCTCACGATACAAAAAAGAGAGTTTAAAAAAATCGTCAAAATCGTCACAACTCAAAATAACTCTTTAAGGAACGAAAATGACAAAAATTACATTTGATCATGTTAAGAATGTTTTTTTTTTAATTATTCAAATAGTCAATAATTTTCTGTCAAGTTTTTTGAAAAATAATTTCTTCTCTCTTCTGAAGATTTTATAAGTCACTTTTGAAGTAAGGGAGTGATACAAGTCTTAGTGTATTATAATTTTAAATAATGTTATAGTACCTGTATGCTACTTTAATACACGTTCTATAATAATCACTCAAATCCGTATAACTTTCTACATATTAAATTTTCGCTTACGCTAATTATCTTATGACGATATATGTATATATATATATATATATATATATATATTATTTCTGTATATAATTTTAAAGGGAGTTAGCGTGATATTCTCAGATATGTAAAGATGAAAGGCAACCGTGCGTAGATGCGATCCTTTACAAAAGGAAAATGGGATTTCATTACATAGCAAAATTCATAATGGGAAGCCCATTTGCAATTTATCGTATATATAATGGAGAACCGAAGAGTTTTTAAGTCGAAGTAATTTACGATACACTTTGTAAAGGCTGATGCTTGCAGTGCTGCAGGGACAAGTATTCGTTTAATGCGCGAGCGCATTAAATGAATACTTGTCCCTGCTTTCTAAATTAAAATGTACAAGCTTGACGATATATCTACATGTGAGCGCGTTATTATACGTTTTTTTACTACCTCAGCGTTTTGTACTTTGTGCCGCGTCAGCAGAGCACTAGCGCAATGAAAATAGATATGTAACGTTGGCGTTAATTAAAATCATTACGTAACATTTGTCGAGTATTCTTGATAGCGCGCGCAAAAGCACTCACCCTCGGCATCGCAAAGTGTTTCTTTCCATGGGTAGAAGATCTAGTGCGTTAATCCCCGTTCGTTGAGATATTAAAATCCGAGAACAGATTGCATCAATTAGAATATTCACAATACATCACGCTCGTTGTAAAGTTGTCAATTAAAAAAATTGCAAATTTCTTGTGCATATCGTTCTTTGTTCACTATTTCGATATTTATTGCTCGCCAGAGGAAAAACCTCTTTACGTATTAAAGCAATGTACGCGCTTAAAAAAATGTTGTCTTCCATTAAAATTTTTTTTTTTACATAAAACAAACGTAAATAATGTCCGAAATAGTTTAGTCGGGCGGATACATGACATTCAATATTTATGTTATATTACTTTTCATGTTTAATTTAAATATATAGAAATACCACAAATATATTGGCTTCCACAACAATGATTTATTAATCAATTTAGAGTTGCTTGTCTGCTAATAAATACATGTTTTAATAATTATTGCCAACTGCAATCAACAACCAGAAATTATTTTTGATAAATAAAAGTATCAGTATTCGTCTATCTCGCGAATCACGAACATAACTTTACATGCAAAAATAATTAATATTATATCAATTTAATATATTTATGAAATAAGCAAATAAACAAGCATATCTAAATAAAACTTTAGTTTTATAAATGAAATGATTAATATATATGCATGTGCTGGTACTAAAGTAAAGTACGATAAACCTTGCTACTTTTAAATCAATGCATCGGTTAAGGAATTTCGAGTGCATTTCCATTTCAAATCAAGATCCTATCCGAATCTGCAGATTCAATCGAGAAATTCACCGTCGCGACGTGGCGCATCTTGGTTATTCCCCCTCAACCATCGGATATACGCGTAATCTTGTCACGACGCGGTCATTCAATTGCTTCAGCCACCGCATGATATTTGTCCGAACATGACTTCCAGGCTACGAGAGTACAGCGCCGGTGGCAGACATAATGGGTCCCCGGGAGCAAAGGGTGCCATCGGGCTCGACGATCACCCTGAGGTGCGTCATATTGTCGCCGTATCAGACCCGTCCCATCAGGGGTGTACAATGGCTTCGGGATAACAAACTCCTAACATTCCAGGTAATGCAGCCTCAGCTGGATACGCGGGGTCGCTCTAATGAAATTTCTGTTTGACGACGAGAGTCGAGAATCGAGAAGGACGAGAAAAAAAAAGGGGCGCTCGTATATCATCACACCCGACGCGAAGGGATGTGGATCATATGGTGTCCCTAACCGTGTCTTTCAACATTTTTGTTTGCGTGATAGCCTGCGTCGGCTGTTTCTTTCGTGCTATATGTAATGATTGAAAGCTGTTGGCGGTCGACGCGGTTTTGCTGGTGCAAGATGCACTGCTCGCGATTATCTTGGTCAATATTCGCGTTCTTTGAAACATCCATCTGAGACTCGTCAGCCTTCTTTAGCGATATTATTCTTTACATTATTTATTGTATTATAACATAAATTGTTCTTTGCGTTTTAAAATGTTTAAAAATTGTAATATATATTAAAGCTTATTTTCGCAATAATGTCTTACGATTATAATTGATGATTTATTTGTTAAAAGCAATAAACGATTTATTTTTCGATATAACTAAACTCTTAAATGAGCATTATAAAATTAATATTATGACATTATTTAGATGTGAATATGTTAGATGCTATTATTTTTTTGCATGTGCGACTTTATGCATTGTCAATTTAGCATACTATATCATTTTATTATTTCATATTTATAAAATAACTCTCTATATTGTAAATGATTGTTAGTTTGCACTGTTTCGATTGATTCAAAAAACATTAGCTTTCGCTTTTAGTGTACATAAAATACACATTTAGATAATGAAATCTCAGTTCGAACATGAAATTTGATATGTGAGAGATGTAGAAACAAAAACTTAAATTTTTTCAAATTTATTTATAAACTACATAAAATTTTATAACATGAATAAGTACAAATTTTTATATGCAATTCGGCGAAATAGAAAAGACAAATTAGTAACACATCCCATGTCCCCATTCTTTCGATTTTATTATAAATTTTGGAAGATAAGAAATAAAAAATGAAAAGCTTTTGTTTCTATATCTTCCAAAGAAGTATTTAAAAAATTTTCTGTACTTACTTCATCATTGAACTCACATTTGTTTACTCTTCATCCAGGCAGCGCGCGGAGGGATAAATGTAGAGACCGAAAAGGGTGCGGCACGTACAGTATCCGTGTTGACTTTGGCGTCGGTGACTCAAGATGACGTTGGAAACTATTCATGCAGGCCGACGGAGGGTCGATCAGCCACTGTCAGCTTAGTCGTTGAGGAAGGTTAGTTTCAGTCTTTTACTATTCATGTGGATTATAATGAGAAAATAAACTAGCAATATCCATAAATAATTTTACTATAATATATAAGTATATTTATATACATATATTTATATATATTTCTAATTACTGATTGTATATGTCATAAAAATATATGTTTAAAATAAAATAGAAGAGACAAAACGGATTAAAGAACTAAAATAACATGATATAATAGAAAAATGTATAAAAGTATATTAGATACACTTCGTGAAACATAATGATATAATAACAGTATACTTATGTGCTTTGGGATCTTCCGGGAAATCTCGCTGTCGCCGGATGTGCTACGTGTGTAGCCGGAAACCCATCGGGGTGCGCCGATATTCTATTTCCTTCTACGCTTGCGTGTATCCTCCGCGGGGTACAAGCATGATGTAAAGTCGTGCCTTAGGATTACTTGAAACACTTTAAAGTTTTAAAGAGGCGGCGGTATTTCACGCTGGAGCTATTTGTCTAGCTCAGCCCCTCGGTCGCCACGGCAGGGATGAAAAGGAGCGGAAGGACGAGATGGGTCGGGAGAGAGGAGGATTGCGAAGGGGATGGAAAAGACGGAAGACCGTTTGGGCTTGCTCGGGCGCGTGTATGTACTCCTGCGCGAGACGAAAAGCGGGAATATCCGAGGGATGAGGTACGAGGAATGGCGGAAGGAGAGAAATTGCGGTTCATAGATAGAAGAACGGTGACGAAGAGGAAGTGGAGTTTGAGAGAAAGGAGGAAATTTGCGGAAGAAAGAAGTAGATATAAGCGAAACTCTCTCTCTCTCTCTCTTTGCTTTCTCTTTGTTACTTTCCTCTCTCCATTCAAGCTTCACTGCACGTCTTATTTTGTTTTACTTTTTCCTCTTTAAGATTGAATGAATAATAAATGTGAGAGAAAAGAGAGAGAGAGAGAGAGAGAGAGAGAAAGAGAGAGAGAGATACATGCGAAGGAGTGGAAAATGAAAATGAAAGTAAATAGTTTTAAACAATCGATGAAGTCAAAAAAGTATTATATACAAAAAAAGGACAAAATTATTTGCTCCATCTCTCCTTTTATAGTGTACACTTTTAACATATTTTAACACATTTTTTTAATTGACTATAGATTTACACATGTACTTTTTAATCATTTGTTTTCCTACCGAAAAGTCTTACCGATTTTTCTTTGTGGATGATAA
>Ga0157364_1006492_pt1 | contig 12022 bp, 7 predicted proteins | sample AttsexASBM2_FD_111476 | JGI IMG/M metagenome (GOLD analysis project Ga0157364, IMG submission 111476) | Fungus gardens microbial communities from leaf cutter ant in Ribeirão Preto, State of São Paulo, Brazil - Atta sexdens ASBM2 | ecosystem: Host-associated > Fungi > Mycelium > Unclassified ...
TATTCTCTACCATACATATATATATATGTGTGTGTGTGTGTGTGTGTGTGTGTGTGTGTGTGTGTGTGTGTGTGTGTGTGTGTGTGTATTTTTCTTTGAATTTCAATACTATCTTAATCTTATCTTAATAATAATAAATGATTATTTCCTATTTACAAACTATAGGAGTATTTGGTTTCAAGAACTAGTCAAAGAATTTCTGAATTCGCTAGTGTATCAGCTAGGAAACGTACGTTGCAATTTATAGTTTATTTGCATATAAATTATTTGTACGTAAATACTAAACTATGTGAGGGAGATCTACGTAGGGAGATGACGTATTGTATCTTTAGAAAAGGAGCTTGTCAAGTTTCGTCCGTCGATGACTCAAGAAGTTATTGCTTTATCTTTGTGTTGAATCTATTTTTACTGCTTCGTAAATTTCAAATCAACAATTTTCAACTTTTTCAACAATTTCTTCTATTTGTTCATTATTTTTCTAAATTTTTTAAATCATTTTTTTTCTTTGACAACAAATTTTTTTATCTCGTATCGAATGATACGAAGCGAAAAATGGTTAATAAAATAATCTAAATTGTGAAATATAGAGTGTCCTAAAATAATCGCCAAATATTTCATGGGCAGGTAGAGCGGATTAAACTGAGTCGAAAAGTCCTTTATCATTTTGCAATTTTCGCAATAGTTAGCAACAAGATATTAATTACTAAAAATGCCGAAAATTGGTCTTTAATAATTTTTTACTCAAATACTATCAACTTTACAGGAAAACTGGAAGAGACAAAAATTGTTTATTTTTTTCTTATAGAATTCTAAGAATTTTTCAGAACTTTTTCAGAATTTTTTAATACCGTTTTTTCTCATGTTGGTACAAATAAGAAAATGCAATACTAAACAGTTGATAAAAAATTCTGAAAAAATTTTTTTCCGTACAAATATTTTTAATAAAAAAAAGACGCGACTGGAATAAAGTTCGTGATAGCACATTATGATTATTGAATTCCGCCTATATTAAACGTAATCGATCGCTGTGCGTGCACACACTTATACGCACGCGAAAAATATGCAAGCGTAAAAAAGAATCAAAGAAATGTCTGCAAACCATAACCAACACGCATTACTCTTAATCAATTACTGCTAATACTGTTAATTATTATATAAACTATAGTTTAGCACTTATTACAAGAGAGGAATAGATCGATAGAATATATAATCTCGATGTTACCAAAATACATAATACACATACAATGTTCTCGATGATAACAAACAAATCATAAACAGTCAAATGTCAGACAATAGATTGATTTTCAAGAAATAGAGATCGATAATTGGCAAAATTAAACTACAACAATTAAAAAGCGCGTCTTATTGACAGGAGTCTGTGGTAGAAAACTTTTGTCTTCTATATAAATAAATTTTTCGTTTATCTTATCTCACTTCCTTGGAATCCGCCTAAAGAGCGGAGAGATTATTTCTATTTATAATACATCATGGCATTCATAATATTACATATATAAAGTGATATTTTTTTGAAGCATAAAGGAAAATTACGACAGATCGCATTAAAAAGATATATAAATGAAAATTAAAAATGAAATATAGTGTAATGTTCATATAAATAAAAAATTAAAATTAAGAAACTTTTGAACTTGGTAGAATATGTTTTTCGTGCTAATGAATAATTAACAAAAAATTTAAAACTGTGTTTTGTTTATCCACATAGAGATCTTAACAAATTTAATTCCAAGCTAATAAGTCGATATTTGAAAATTTTATCAATTTCTTTTTCGTCTTACATACAGCGATAGCTACATAGTCTTGCTAAGCGCATTTGCGAGAGATTCGATTTCACGAGATTCGCAGAAATGAATACAATACATAACTTATTTCAAATTAATATATATACATTAAGGGTACTTTATGTTTTATTAATGTGAAATTAGCGAATAATATTAAATATATAAAAACACAATTTGTTTAATTTAACAGATTATAAAATTATGCCTAAAAAACAAAGTGCTATAAATTTAGTATGAATTTTTCTCTTTCTAACGTCCGAGTATCGGATTTCAGTCACATTTCAATTAATTTAATCGATAATATTAATTTACTAAATAATGTATCTGTATTATTTTATTACCATAAAATTATATTATTTTTAATCAGTTTAATAGAGAAAAGATTAAGAATAACGAATTACATGGCCTTAAATATTTTGCGAAGCATTTTGCCGACTAAGCAGTTTGATCAAAGTTATGATTTTCTTGATTCTAGCGGTCAAGAAAAAAACATCAAATTTTCGCTTACGTGGTAAAAAACAAACTTTTTAAGCTTCAGCTTCAACGAAAAACTTATCACTCCATTACGAAATAATTTGAGCTCCATCAAGAAACTATGTAAAAAAAATCATGTTATCATCTTTCTTAATATGTTCGAAAAACAAGATAAAAAGTAAGTAACTATTGATTGTTCAAGTATGTAATGATATGAAAACATAATGCACAATCAAAAGAATACGTCTTCGATCATACGAAGAGTATCATTAATCATTCCCTCATAAACGTACGCCCTATATATGATAAGTGCCTAAACGCTTGGATTGATGCCTTAACGATCTTATATGTGTACATACATGAATACATGTTCCCTCAATAAAATCGTATTTGACTATTTTGCTGAACGACCTCATTTTCTTACCATAAACGTATCCCGTGTGAAGACAAATCAGCAACAATGCTACCTCGAGACGTGACATTTTGATGCTGTCCTCTCAATGGATGGACTTCACTATTGTAGACTATTTGTAAACTGCTCGGTGGTTGAGCAATGTGCTCAGCTGTGACGACAGTACGAGTCTAGTGACGAATCTCAGGCAACTACCTGCTAGCCGCGACAATCCACAGTGGTCGCAATATTCTAGTTCTATTGTATGACCGTGAGTCATATCAACAACTGAGAAGCGGCTTTATAGTCCGAGGCTCAGAGACCAAAAAGAAGGATGCGAATGCGTCGCATTGGTTAGATTTTAATAAAAAAAAAAAAACGATCGAGAAAAGATCTGATTGATAGAATCAAAAGTAACGTTAATCATAAGCAATATTCGATTGGTTGAGTGGTTGCTTTATTTCCCGAACAAATTTTTAAAACTATATTATTTCTTTTAAATAATGTTTTTAGATACTTAAAAAGTTGCATTACAGATTGTGATTGAGAAATATAATTACGAAGATTAAATAAGAATAAAAAATATTAATTATATATACATAAGCGTTTTATAAATGATTCTAGGGAAGTTTTGGATGGTTGAATATCCCGCAGAATTGTCGCCTAGTTATATCGCTAGTGTCACAAATGGCGCCAAAAATTAAAATAGAATCAAACTTGTGAATATGAAATAGGTGGAATATATAATGAAATAAGTATCGTTGTTACTGTTTAAGAAATTAAATTTTAAATCAATAACAATAAAATCGTCATAACAATTTATTATAAAATACTTTCAATACATAAAAAATGTCCGTTGTATCTTTTTGTTCACATTTTATATTTGGCTACAGAGCAATCATCACCGTTAAAAAATATGTGCATTCCTAAAGATGACAAAATAAAATGCCCAAAAACGTAATACATAATAATTAATGTAATATAATAAAAACAACAAATATAAACCCATATGTAAATAAAACATAGAGAAATAATCTCGATGATAAATGTAAAAAAATAATATAAATTGTAAAATATAATTAACTGAATCAATGTGCCGAATCTTCATTAATGAGATCGCTGATGATGTGTCCCATGTCCACGTCATCCTTTAATACAAACGTATGTTGAAAACCACGCTGACATAATTGAGCATTCAGACCAGGATGTTTTGATATTATATCTTTATAATATTTCACCGGAGCCCAACCGTCTTTGGCACCGTAATACAACCAGAGTTTATCAGCATGTTTTGATATAGTTTCATGATCAGCTTCTTTGACATATTTAATCTCTTCCTTGGCAAGATTAATTATTCTACTCAAAACTCTTGGATCCAGCATTTCTCGAACTGCCCTAACGGATCTATCTGGGATGCCAAAAAACAAACCGAAAATACGTATCATAAATGTTTGTAGAGTTACTGGAAACATCGTTGTAAAGATCCAAGACAGGAAAATCAAAATTGGTGCCGTATGTGATACCTGAGAAGATAAATATAATTACTTCTAGAAATATAATTACTAGAATAAAAAACAATTGTATGTTGTGTCCAGCAATTATAACTCAGTAAACATCAATTAACAGTAACATATGTAACATCAAACTCCAGGTTACAATTTCACACTCAATGTAATTAGTATATAACTAAAGTATGTAATAATACATGCATTATAACACATGTATTACATGTTTATTGTTGAGCGTGAATTAATTATAGTATCATGACATGATATTAAAGACGTCATAACATCAATGTGCTGGAGTATTATTTATTACATTTGTTAAATGATCTCTCTCTCTCTCTCTCTCTCTCTCTCTCTCTCTCTCTCCTCTCTGAGTAATATTTCATAGACAAATATAATGATAAACATGTAAAAACGTACAAAAGTCTTAAAGAATATTCCATTAGGAGTGTCTGCCATGTACTCTATCGTAGGGAACAACAGATAGCACTTTCGTATTCTTTTATCAATGTCATTGTTCTTCAGCAACTTGAGTACACACCAGGCACCTATAGAATGTCCAATGAGATGTAAATGCGCATTCTCCGGAATGTATCTTTTTATGAATTCAGCCTGCAACCATAAAATTATAGCTTTATTATAAGAGGTCAGGAGATCAACAGAAAGTGCTTGAGGGCTAGAATATCCACCTTGTGTTGAACTTGCGCTGTCAGACCATAGCACTCTGTCCACTTCTGATCGCTAGGCATAGCGATATCCAGGTTGTCTGGTGGTTGAACATGCCCAGCATGTCCGACAACCCATACAGGTATGTCCGATGACGTTAATCTCGACTTGAGTGTTTTGATAAAGCCCTCGTAAAATCGCGGAATACCTGGGTTCCCGGTAATGACGAGGACTATATTCTTACTGGAATGTGGTAGCGGATCTTCCTCTATCCAACGGCCTTCTGATATCACCTCGGTCTGAACCTGATTACAATTAATCATAGCTCGACGCATATTTTATCTCGAGTTGCACAACACCGTAGTATTCGTGTTCGTATAATTTAATGAATTTTATAAACGTTTATTTTATTGTACGTATTATTCGAGTATTGCTTATGTAATGCAAAACCGACTAAGAAAAAGTCAGTTATGATTACACGAATCACAATTTACATAACGGTGCATAACTACACATTGATAATTGAACTAAAGTAGAATGAGACAGTTATCCTCATGAGCCGAAATAGCTCAGTTGGGAGAGCGTTAGACTGAAGATCTAAATGTCCCCGGTTCAATCCCGGGTTTCGGCAAAATTTTTTTTTTTATTTTATGTAATTAATCAATTGACGAATTATTAAGTAAAACTGATAATTCTTATTGTTTAATTTTCTTTTTTTTTTAATTTATAAAGCTTTAAAAATATGCTGTGTCTCTGTAATTGTTACAAGTGAATACGAGCATGATTTTGTTGCAATATATTTCGAAATCATGTATTTTATCAATAATTTGCTATAATTTGAGTATTTAATTTGTTGTTTGAATTTGAGAGATATATTTTTTTAATGTTTAACATTCTTTTTAAACATGTTTTCTTATATCGATAATTGTTTTCCAGGAAATTTTCGAATAAAGCAACAGAGGACTCTGCCAGTAACGCTTTTAAAATTGCACTGCGAACCAATTTTTAAATTTTCTTTGACTAGTAACAGTTCATATTAAATTAGAATACTAAAAAATATTGATTGATATCATCGATTTAATAAAATATACAGAAATATCTAAATTCTGAATATTTAAATTCAAATATCTTAATTCGTGAAGAATTACATGCAATCCGAGAAATAATAACACCAAGATATCTTGATGGATATTTTGAAACATATAAGGATTTCAAAAATTTGTGAATAGCATAAAAATGTTCAATAATGTCCACTCAAAATTCTTGACAAATAAATATATTTTAACATTTAACAACCTTATAATTATTATTAACTTCCTTAGATATTACATATTGAAAATATCGAATATAGATCTTTCGAATATAGATCTCTAAATGTTATCAGAAGATCGAGGCAACATAGAAGATATCTAAAAACATAATCAAGAATGTTTCACGTTTGTCAGATATTCGCACAAGCGTTACCGATCGCTCTCCAGATTCGATGCTGGTATCGTGATTGGCATCTTTCGTATGATATCCGGTTCTACCGGAAAACGATGAGGAATAGAACAAGAGAATAGCCGGTGCCGTGACGCGGCTAGCCGCCACGACCGCGTCTCGAAGCCGTGCTTTCCATCGGAAAAGTATGGCGGCGGTAATTCGAACGCGCGTCATACAGTCCCGCGAGTGGAGGCGCACGCGTCATGGCGTTTGATCGCGCGCTCGCGGGGCGGGGCAATCGGTACGATTGTGTGTATGCGGACGTGGATGCAAAAAGCGCACGGGTTAGCCTCGTTATCGGGGCGTGTAACGCGAAACAGGGTGGGGGCGGTGGGGGAGGTACGGGGAGGGGGAGTTGCTGGCGGGTGAGCCGCCCCGTTCGCGGGAAGGCGCCATGCTGACGCGCACGCAACATCCTCGTAATCGGATGATCGTTCTTCCGCGTCGTTCTTTACGCGTGGTAGATTCGAGAGCCTTCCAGAGTCTTATTGCGACAACGGACGGTGTAGGCTTGACCGTTGCCAAACTGTTGTCTCGCTAGAAACAAGCATTGATGAATGAAAAAGATCGTAGAATCAGATCCATGTCAGGTCAGGTTAGATTAGATTAGGTTGGACTTACTGCCGCCCGGATATAAACTTGAAATGATTGCCGTCGATTGTTTCATTCTTATTAATATATTTGTGAATGAATATTCGAAGGAATGTTAAATGCTACCTTCCTTGTATCGTGCACGATAGTAAATTCTTACATGATAACAGCTAGTAAATAGAAAGCCGTGATGTAAAAATAAGTAATTGAAGTTTTGACAGTACGCTCGCGCGTTTTCTATAAAAAATTTTATATTATAGAACAAGGAGAGTTTCTTGTACAGGGTACATAACCTTGTATATGTATATACAATAAGACTAAGTATAATCATCAACAAATTATTAAACTTTTTTTTTAAATTACTAATAGTAATATTTTTAATTTTCAGATATTTTTTATAAATTTGCAATTATTTCAATAATTTAATGGATAATTTAATTATAATAGTATTTTCCGATTTAGATTTATTTATTAAATTATCAACTTTGGCACTGTCCATATAATACAAATATCCAAGAGACGAAAAACATCCTGAGAATGTCCCAACGTTTTGAAAACTTTATTTCAGGAACATCTCTGAGATAAAGTGTGCTGTATGGATGATTGCTTAAGACAGAAATGTTGAAAACAGGCATGCAATGTATTTTAAAGTACAAATAAAGTTTAACTACAATTATTCTGGTAGATTAATTAAAATTAAAAAATTAATACTTTGATTCCTAACACAAAATTGCAAAATTCACATTCTCTATCTGTTGTTCTCTGTCTATTGTTGCGTTACAATAACAGCAGTATCCTAATAAGAAATGGAGTATGAAATTTGTCAAGTTAGCGCATATGGCAATTTAATAAAGTATGCTTGCACAAGCTTTTATAAGTGCATCTACAGGGTGTCCGTTAAGTTTTAATAAAGCGCTTGTGTGTAGATAAAACGAATTGATTGTGAGTCGAAAAATACTTTACCATTTTGCAATTTTCGCAATAGTTAACAAGATATTAATTACTAAAAATCGCTCTGAATATTATTTTTTAATAATTTTTTACTCAAATACCATCAACTTTACAGAAAAACAGCAAGAGACAAAAATTGTTTGTTTTTTTCTCATAAAATTCTGAGAATTTTTTCAGAATATTTAGTACCGTATTTTATCATACTGCCAATAAAAAATGCAATACTAAAAAGTTAATAAAAAATTCTAAAAAAATTCTTAAAGTTCTATAAGAAGAAAATAAATAATTTTTGTCTCTTGCAATTTCTTTGTAAAGTTGATAGTATTTGAATAAAAAATTATTGAAGACCAATATTCGGCAATTTTTAGTAATTAATATCTTGTTAACTATTGCGAAAATTGCAAAATGGTAAAGAACTTTTCGACTCAATTTGGTCCGCTCTATCTACACACAGGCGCTTTATCAAAACTTACTGGACACCTTATAGATGTAGATGAAAAATATGAAAAATGAGACTGATATTATATTTATCGTACGACAAATTTTTCAAGTCTATTGAGTGGAGGATAGAGATCTGAGAATTTTTTTGTCCTGCAGCCAATTAACATGCAGCGAATGTAATATCAGCTTAAAAATATAAAATATGAATGTAAAATCGTGATTAGTGACAATATGAATTATTTTGAATATGTGTTACAATCGTTATAGATTCAAAAGAGTTTCTCTCTGTAATAAGATCGTAACTTCTTTTAGTGACGTAATTCATATAAATTGGAGGAAGGAGAGACTAACATCCAGTTGGTTAGGTAATTTCGTAATTTCATCATTAATAATTCCCGGTATTATTATAGATATCAATTATCTATTAATTGTAAAATAAGAAAAATGCAATTATTTCCCAATCGATCGTGGAAGCTAAAGTTTCAACAAAAACATTGCAATTATCAGTAGATTCGCTGACTGTCCCCTCTCATTATCGGCGAAAAATTTTCGTACAATTAATTACGCCAATGAAATTTCAATCTGACATCGCCGTAGGTCGTAAGACAGCAGTCGAGTCTGCGGAAAGAGGTGGCGCCGACCTTCGGGGAGGGAGGCGTGCTCGTCGAGGATGGGCGTTGCTTCGCAGACGAGGCGGTACACTTTCGCCCCGTTCTGGGCGAACTACGGCGGGGCCACAGCCGTCCAAACCCATGATCTGCAGTCACAATTCGGTCGTTCAGCAGTGTGGACGTTATACCGCTTTGTGTCGCGTGTAAATTTCGATTACCGGAAATGTGATTCGGCACCTCCGGTCGAACATTCAAGTCAGTCTTATCCCGTTTACGTGGGTGCTCGACGATCGCACTGCTCTGCGGTGCTGGATCAACCATTTGAGATCAACCGAGGCGCTTGGATTGCGCTATTAAGGATATTTTATTGTTCAATTATTCCGGTAATTTCGGAGCTATATAAAACTGTTGTTACGAAGTAGTACTATCCCTGGTGTTACTTCCACAGAACGTTTTTCTCGAAAGATCCGCTCGGCGAAGCGCAACTTTAAGCTACGCCCGGCCGGTGCGGCGCCTGTATTAAAGAGAGATATGCCCGAAGCAGCGACGGCGATCGACTGACAGCCGCTCCGTGGAATTGGAATCGTTTGGAGCAGTCTAGCGATTAATGCTGAAGTGATATCGTAATATTATCGTCTGGTGACAAGATGTCAAGTCGCCAGGGTGTATCCATGTAGATCGTGACGCGAAAGGCGGACTTTGAGGAGGCGAGCTGGTGCGAAATGTAGCTTGCGAAAAGTCTTCCGTGCTTCCTCGAAGGGAAGACGGGCGGATCGGTTTGTTGATTCTCTGAGAATCAACTCATGTATGTTGCTCTCTCGTGTTCGCGTTCGTTCGTCGAGTGGTGAAGGCCCGGAGTGATATCCCGAGGTTCGCGAAGTTTCTACCGCCGTTAGAGAACAGAAACGTCGGGAAATAAAAACGTGCCCGACGCTTCCGTGATGTGCCTGTGAATTGGATACTTGGAAAAAGGACCCCTTTTCCCATCGCATCAGGATGAAACGCTGCCTGCCGGACGCGTTCGACTAATCGTCACAGTGGAGTTCTGCTTAATCGCAGGTAATTTCCGACGGCAACGCGCGCCTGAGTTTCTGCGTGACGAATGCTAACTGAATTCTAGCCTGAGCTTGGGATAGACCTTTTATTTACGGTTTTTCAAAATATCCCATACATATGTCGTTCACACAGAACTTACAAACTGTGTAGAACGTATACTGTTCTAATTAAGTTGGTCGTCACCGAACAATGGCTTGCACTGAACGCGATAACTGCGCGGTTTTCATCAGCCTTCATTTCTAGACTTTTCTAGAATATTCCTTATGAGAGCGGTTATTATTACGAACTTTCAAAGGAAAATAGCTTGGGAAATTGTTGAGAGAATTGTTACGTACGAGGAAAAATTTTGCTATTTTACTAGATCTGATATGTAATTATTCGTTTCGTCACGATTATCTTCATTTTTTGGGTTTCTCTTGCATAGTTAGGAAGATGAAAAAGATTATACGCCTCTTAGCATACGAAGACAACTGTAAATGTACTTTCTCCGTCGTCGACAACGATCGATAGCAACTGCTTCACACTTAGTAGACACTGCTCCGCTTATTAGCTCCCTTATCTTGAAAGTGGCGTAAACGCAAACATTAGAAATTTCATTATTTATTTATAAAACAATCCGATTTTTTAGAAATTCCTGATATTTTCAAATTGTGTCGTGTCAAAAAATAAATTTACAAAGACTAATCGCTGCTCGTCTTCGAACTCGACTTGTGGTAAATGTAATTTTACATCTGCTTGGTGATGTCAACAATTCGTGGCTCGTTGAAGTTCCGGCTGGCCTGCAAGTATCAACAAAACGAGCTCCGTCTAACAGCTGCGCGAAACAATTTATTTAGACCCGGCCTAGCGTGATGTCGCAAAGAAGCGAGTCGGCCAAGAGTTTCTCAGTCGTTCCTCTCTTAGATTTTACAATGAGCCGAATGTTTCAAGTATATAACGACAAGGTACAGATTTCTAGTTTATTCTAGATTTTTTTTAGGTTAGTCTAGATTTCTAGCATATTCTGAATTTTATAATGTGTTTCTTTCAAAAATGATCTGAATCTTGAGCTGTTAGAAAATAACTCTGCGGGAAAGAACAAGGAAATCTGGAATTTTTACTATAGATATTTTAAACAACGTCATGGAACAATGGAGTAAGGTGGCGCGTAAGAATAGTAAAGGACAAGGTTAAACTTCTTTGAAAGAGAAAAAGAGAGATGAATAGGAGAGATAGATTTATCCTATGCGGGAGTTTAAGTTTCTCGAGAACGGTCAAAGAGCACACGCAGTATAATAATGCAACTCGCAACTGTAGAAGATTTTCAGAAGTGAAGATCGAGAAATTTTACGCACGCAAAACAATGCGTAAGTTCTCGAAGTTCGATAAAACAATCTAAACTACGAAGATCAGTGGATTACGTAAGTAGGAAGCAAGTCAATATTTGAATGAAATTGGTGATGCGTTAGCAATATATATATATATATATATATATATATATATATATATATATATATGTATGTATAACGGTATCTTATACAGGCGAGAGAGAATATTTGTAGAATGTTATTACACAATGGCACGGCTAGTTATAAACAATGCAGTTGTGTTAATAATCAGTTATGCTAATCAGTCTTTATCGCATGTCTACCTTTCACATAATCTAATTGAAAAAAAATCTAACGAATAAGTATTTGAGCCGATCTCTTTAAATCAAATATAACATTTAATCAACTTGTGTTCATTTCTATCAATGTATAATTTAATCTCGGTTCAACTTATTCTTCATCTTCTTCTAGTTCTGAAAGTTAGAAAAAGATAAAGAGCAAGTTGAACCGAGATTAAAGTTAATCTATATTGGCAGAAAGGGGAGGGGGGGGGCCATTAATCTACATTCATCAATATAGTTTTCAATCGACTTAATCCACGTTTGTCAATAATGAGAAACTACAATAAGATAAAATAAACATATCAAGGTGAGTTAACACAAATCTCGTTGTAATTTGACGTAGTACGAATTTCTTTGAGATTATTATAGACTGATAAGCGACAAGAATTGAAATTAAACAAAGCGACAGA
>Ga0157364_1006493_pt1 | contig 12022 bp, 9 predicted proteins | sample AttsexASBM2_FD_111476 | JGI IMG/M metagenome (GOLD analysis project Ga0157364, IMG submission 111476) | Fungus gardens microbial communities from leaf cutter ant in Ribeirão Preto, State of São Paulo, Brazil - Atta sexdens ASBM2 | ecosystem: Host-associated > Fungi > Mycelium > Unclassified ...
ATGTCACACACACACACACACACACACACACACACACACACACACACACACACACACACACACACACACACACACACACACACTCACACACACAAACTGGCAAAGGCAGTATATGTGGAAGAATCTTTTTCAGGCGACGTGAAATAAAAAATAATATTGTATATATATTATTTTGTATAAATTCTATCACACATAATGCACATCTGTTTTAGATTGAGTTCATTTTTCTAAAGTTCGTCAGATTGCGCATCGGAAATTGAGAATTATGAATTTAAGATTAAAATTTAACCAATCAGATAATTTTATTTTTAATCCGTTTCATTTTAATTGGTTGAGTTCTAATCTTCAATTCGTAATTCTCAATCTCCAATGCATAGTTTGATACGGGTTCAAGATTTATCGAACGAACAATCTCAGTCGATAACGGAATAGCAATTCATGATGCCCGCAGCCTTCTCCGAAATCGCGGTCGTTACAAAAGCGACTGATGACGGCGGTTTTTCGCGTGTAAGAAAAGCCGACGAGAGACCACACGCGGGAAAATAATAACAAGAGGAGGGGTTTGCCTGCGGGGTTTAGGTGTAGGTGGACCAGGCAGGGAGACGAAGGGAGATAGTGGAGGATGCATAATTGAATGAAAGCGTGGCGAACAGAGCCAAGGGGTAGTTCCTACGACTGGGAGGGGGTGGAATGCTATAATTTCAAGCCAGACAGTCATGCGTTATTCAGCGTTGAGGTACAAGCTCTCGTTCTCTCTCTCTCTCTCTCTCTCTCTCTCTCTCTCTCATCTTTGCATTTTCTATACGATTCTCTGAAAGGGAGAAAGTACCGTTCTCTTCTCTCCTTTTCATTTTGTCGCACTTTGAGATCTCCATTCTTTGCCTAATTCTTGATCGTTTTCTTGATTCGTTATCCATTAGCGTTTCTAATTCGTAACTTGTAAAATAAATTGATGCGATAATAATCATTACAATGACATCAAAATATGTCGAAGACAAAATTCGCAAAATCCTTATAGCATTCAAACTATTCTTTTCTCTGTTTATTATATTCAGGATAGTGACAACATCTGGTGGGAGTCCTTTGCAAACGAGTTCTTCGAAGAAGATGCCACCCTCACCCTCCATGTCTGCTTGGAAGATGGACCGAAAAGATATTGTGAGTACCACCTATTATTTGATCCCAATTTACCTTTCAATCGGCAGTGCAAATTCGGAAAGAAACGTTTAAAAATTGTTATACGTAATAAAGTTAGGCAGAACCTAATACATTATCTAATACATTACTAATCTATTTACATTTTACTTCTTGCTAATATTATTGAACGGAATTTTATTTTTAATTAATAAGAAAGAAAGTTGGTTTCTTTCGGCTCGTAAATCATATCTAACTCAAGAATCTGTCACTATAAATCTGTCACTATAAATAACGCACGAAAGAACGTGATATTTTTTTCATCTAAAAATTTAGCTATTATTACTGATCTGAAAACAATTTTGATAGTTCAAAATTGTTTTCATCAGATCAGTACCTGGCTAAATTTTTAGATATACAACGTTGAACTATCAAAATAATTACTAGCTCAGAAACTTGCTAGAATATCAAAATTTTTTCAGCATTGCTCATTACAAATAATTATTTTGATGATCCAACAAAATTACTTCCAGATCCGTATCTAATTAAAGTTTTAGATATTTCATCAAAATCATTCTTTCTGTGTGTATGAATAATACAATACACGAGTGAAGTATCTTTATTTTCATGAAAGGAAAAGAAATTGCAAAATGAAAAGGTCGAATTGCAAGCAAACACATTTTTTTTTAGAAGTAAATTGATAAACTGTGGAGTGGAGTTTCTATGATATCGCATATGCTTCTGCATTTAATGTGATCGATTTTCTCCAGATAATTTCCGCGAGATAATTCCTTACATCTTTGCGATATCACGGTTCACACATTGTCACTGATACTTAATCGCTGCCAAGCTCGTACGGTGCCACCTCTGTTCTAAATAATGACGTGCCACCGCGCGGCAATCTTGCAGTCGGTGGATTTTAATGTCTGTTCCGCACCACCGTCTCGAAAATATACGACGACAATGTGATTACATGTCGTGTGGATACATGTCGTCGTCATCCGAGTATAAATGACAAGGCATCTGCGCCATAAGATGCGCTGGAACGACCGAACGAGTCCGGTGATGCAAAATACGTTTTGCAATTAAAGAGAAAAATAAAGATATTTTTCATTTGTATGTTTATCCGCCAACGTTATGTTTCGGTTTATATTTACGTCGCTTCTTAATAAAATTTTATTCGTTCTTCGTGACAGTTTGTTATAAAATTAAACATTTTTGAAAATTAGACGCGACAGTTTGTTGTAGAATTAAACATTAAAATTTAAATGTGACAGTTTATTTTATTTAGTCATTCGCGAAGATACCAATTTTGCAGAGGTGCATGTTATCGCGGAGAATTATATTGTGCCCAACATAGAGCAACATCGACTGGTTTAAGAGAGCTGTCGATTTTAATCGTCACTTTGCTTTCCTCGCAACGTGTTCATTGTATTTGTTTCTAATCGTTTCCATTTTATCCTTTCAGCGATAGGAAGGACGTTAATACCCAGGTACTTCCGTTCGATATTTGATGGTGGAGTGACGGAACTTTACTATACTTTGAGGAATCAGAAGGAATCGTTTCACAACACCAGCATAACGCTGGACTGTGATCAGTGCACAATGGTTACGCAGTATGGAAAGCCGATGTACACTAAGGTACGAATATTCTACAGAATTTATTGCACTTTATTGTAGTAGAAAACTATACGTTTCAGATTATCAATATTTATGTATTTAATTGTTGAGTTAAACAAAAATAACTACAATGATTGAAATAGATAAAAAAAATAGATATGAGACAATATACAAATGACTAGAAAAATTTATATAATATATACTTTTAATATATAGATTATCATTATAAAAACTGAATGCTGGTATTCTAAGTTGGTACAATTAAAAAAGTCAATTGTTCTTTTCTTGAAAAAAAAAAAAAAAGAGAGATATCATAAAGATAGGAAGGATTAAAGTTTAATTGGATCTCTGTAATTTCTGTAAAACTGTTTCCTAGCAGGAAGCTTAAGTCCTGCGAACTCTCTTCAGGGCAAAATCAAGCGCCTTCGAAATAGCCGAAGCGAGTATTGTCATTCGAAAACTTATTTTAGGTGTTAACGGAAGGTAGGTTAATATTGGAGTTCACCTTCGACGATCTCATGAGGATAAAGTCGTGGCATATGTCGGTGAGGACGCATCGGGAACTGGTTCCGAGGAGCGTTGTCAGTATGCAGCAGGACCCGACAATGCTTGAGCAGATTAGCAAAAACATCACTAGGCAGGGCATGTCCAACTTCACTCTCAACTACCTTAGAGTACGTATCTTCCGTACTGCGCTGTCTTAATTTTATATTGATGCATCAGTGCCAGATTGGCCGCATTTTAAGTGAATGGAAATTTTCTTGTTTTATTAACCTGGAAATAATCACTTAATTTTTTTCACGATCACCTATGATTTTTACACTCCAATTAAGTCACTATTATTAATTGTATATTGTGTATTTTGATTATTTTACAATGTATTAGTATTTGAGTTTATTATACATTATATATTTACTTGTATGATTTCTGAAAAAGATAAGAAGAAACAAAAAAAAAATAGATATAAATTATTAATCAGTACAAAAAACTGAATTACTAAGCTTTATTTTCTTGCTACTGGGTGTAAAATCATCTCAATGTCTGTATTCTGTAACTTTTAATCTACTACAATTAGTTATACTGCCATTTGTGCAGTTGTTTTATTTATCACATATAATACATGTCAATGACAATATAATGACACTGTCGTTAAGAGTTACAAAATACATAGTTGAGTATTCCGGGTTAAATTTTTGACGATAAAAATCGTTAGCAAAGCGATTGAGTTCAAAAGACAAAAATAGATAAAAGGATAAATTATGTGTTTTTTTTATTAAGTTTGATATAAATGAACGCAAAGATTTCTAGAACAAATATTTAGACCACAAATTTGGAGTAAAAAGAAAAAATACATTATGCATTAATTACATGCTCATTTAAATAAAAGTGTGCGAATCATTGTACATGCGAAAACACGAGGAAGGGACATTATGTTGTATATTGCTTTATAACGGAAAAAAATATCGACCGCGACTTAGTCAGAAAATTATATTGCAGCAAGGTGTGTCGATGTGGGGCTAGATCGGAACACGGCGTATTCCTGCCTTCTCGAAAGTATCTCCGGCTATCCGGGTTACGAACCACCTTCTTTCCGCGCTCGGAAGCGCTTTCACCGGGGGAGGGGGGACGACCGTGCATTTCGCGTGTATCATCTCGAGTCAGTTGAAAAGCCCGTCGATTGTTACGTCGGGAAAGTCCTCGCCCATTGTTGAACTGGTATACGATGTTCGGAAACGCGTAGGAACCGTCTCGAATAATTTCTCCACGCGGGTGAAGACTCGCCAATGATGAAAATAGGCTTCAGTTGATTTATGGATAGATGAATATATGCGTCATCGCGCAGAACTCCAGTTGTTCCTTAAAGTGTGATTAGTTATACTCACCTTTTATACTTGCCGCTACTTTAACGTGCAACGATATTATTCACTGTATAGAAAATATATAGAACACAAATATAATTCTCGAAAATATATACAAAACGAATCGGCAGAACTAAAAAAAAATTTATATATTTTCTATGAGCTTTCAAAGAAGTTGTTTTGTTAATTTGCATTAAATATTTTATTAGAATTTTATCAAAATTTCTAGGAACCATCTAAAGTTTTTGTTATATACAATATTTATTCATACATTCAAGTTTAATCCTCCGGAGCTACTGATCGATCTGTTAGAGGAAAGAGGACCCACCCAATTATAAATCTTTGTCAGAAATGTCAAATAATTTATTCTTTATGTTATCTGCAAGTTCGCATTATTTTTATTGAAATAAATTTAGAAATTTATTCTTTTTTATACTAATTATATTATTTTAGTTCGAAATTAGTTCCTTTTAATTAACATAAATTGAATAAAGTATTATTAGCACTAAAACTCGCCTTGACTCTCTTCTTTAATTTGTATTGAACATTTCTCGTCCATTTTTACTTATATGTTTAAATTAAATGAATTTTACAGACACAGTGTCGAATCAATAACTATGTTGGCGTTAGCTCCGGACGGTTAAAAGAACACTATCAAAACTGAACTTGTAACTTGATTTAATAATCTTTCATTAGAAACTATACGACGATTCTTTTACAGTTATGCGTGATTCTGGAGCCGATGCAGGAACTGATGTCGAGGCACAAGGCGTATGCGTTGTCACCTCGTGATTGTTTGAAGACGACCTTGTTCCAGAAATGGCAGAGGATAGTTGCCCCGCCGGGTAAGAGAGGTAGACGAACAGTTGCTTTACATGAGAAGCACCAGCCAGTGAAGCCGAACGGCCATTCGATCCTAGTAGACAATGTGAAATCGGTTTTTGCTATTCGCGGAACGACGCACTGTTCGTTGTTAATTTTCTTTACCGCTTTATCAAAATTCTTGGTTCCACCGGTTTTTTCTTATCAAGCGTGAAACTTGATGATTTTATTCGAAATCTTCTAGCAATTAGATGGACTTTTCTATTAATAGTCTTGTGTCGCTTGCTTCATTGATCGAATTTAATTCAAACATTTAAATCATTTTATGAAATTATATTTAAGGATTACTATTTAAGAGCATTACTATGATTGAATTCTCTATTTCCTTTTAATTGTATATATATTAATTGTATATACATTAATTGATAGCATTGATTCGCTTATATTATTTGCGAGACATGGCTTTTAGTATCAGCTTATCGCCCATCTTTATCGTGCTTGTGCGTGCACCGCGTTTTCCATTTCACTTGCGATTTTGTATATAGCTCATATATATATTTATCCGATGTTCATTTAAACTTGATAAAACTGTGGAACCAAGCATATAAAATACCAAATAATATATTGCCAAACGTGTTTCTCTGTAAACATCGCTTGAGAGTGCAAAGTAGCTCGTGGGAGAAAGATAGAAATAAACCTGACACATATCTATGTGTTTGTCTATTAATGCATGCTTGTGCTTGTGCGTGTCAGAGACCTTTGATAATGAGAAAGGTCCACAGCTGGGTAGTGCTCTTAAGTTTATCAGTGTGTAGATACACACGTGGCCGAATATGGCCAACGAATGCACGCAGCGTCGTATTCACGATGATTTCCTTCTTTTCCAGAGTCTCAACGACCGGCTAGTAAAAGAAGAAAGCGGAAGGGCAGTACATCCGGACCGGGCAACAATGCTCCTCCTGCGCCCAGCAAGAAGCGTTCACCAGGGCCAAATTTTTCTCTAGCATCGCAGGTAAATTTTTCGATTTGTTTTCTCAATGAAGCAGCACATCGTCGATCATGCAACGTCGTCAAAAAAGCAGACTAAAGGTTGACTAAATGTTTTTTTACTTTCATGTAGGATGTGATGGTCGTGGGTGAGCCTTCTTTGATGGGTGGTGAATTCGGGGATGAGGACGAACGATTAATTACAAGGTTGGAAAATACGCAGTACGATGCCGCAAATAATCTGGATCCTCATAGTCATGATGCATCCGGTGGACCACCGCCACATCCTCATCAGTTCCACTCGGAACCAACACCGGGTAATTCTTGGCCACCAGATCGTGGTCCTGGTCCACCACAAGGAGGTCCTGGTAATCAGGTAATCATCTTTCTACAGCAAATCAAAAATTTTAGATTAAAAAATGTGCCTACACCCGCATAATTTATTTGAAGAGCTCTAGATATGCAACAAGTCTAAAATTTTGCTGAATTAGTTGAACTAATTTATGAAAATAACTGATATCAGATATTGAAACTATTACTTGAGTTCTGAATTTGGAGATTGATGTCATTATTCGGTTGATATCTCGGAAAAACCAATACTAAAGATGCTCAACTCAACAGAAGATTAAAGAAAAGAAAAATAAAGTTTAAGGAAAAGGTATTGACTTTAGAATTTTATTCAGAGAGCATCATATAAGTAATGTGATTCTAATGTTATGTCTTGCATGTGTGTGTATGTACTACTTCAGGGAGTTCAAGGTGGTCAAGCGGGTGCGGCTGCAGGTGTACAGGGAACGCAGGACGCCAGTCAACAGCAGCAAGACAAGAAGAGCCCCGCGGTGAGCCAGTGAGGCCAGGAGTCCCCGCGCCCCCCCACCAGGGGGCGACGGGGGCGCAGGCCCAAGAACGTGGCTCCCTAGCGGGGCGAGAATCCTAGCCTCCCCACTGCCGCCGCCTATTTAGCCTCCGCAGCCGGCTCCATGACTGGCAGGTTGTCATCGCACGTCAGCATGCTTCCGACGCTGGCCTGTCAACCCGGCTTGCCAGCAGCAGCAGCAGCAGCAGCAGCAGCAGCAGCACCAGGCCACCATCATCCGGAGCAGCATCCGCAATTGGGTCATGTGGCCGCCGCCGCCGCCGCCGCCGCCGCTGCCGCCGCCTCGATGGGCATGGAGTCCTCGGAACTGATGGCGGTGGCTCATTACCAGGCGCAACAATTGCAACGGCAGTTGTTGGCCGAGCAGTCAGGTCCGGGCACCACGATGCTGCCGCCTACGTCTGCTCAGCCTACTGGTGGAGGCTTGATGCAGCCGCAGGGACTCCAAGGGCAGCAACCGGGCCAACTTCAGCCGGGCCAGGACCCGCTACAGAGCTTGGTGCAGCAATTACTCTGTCTACAACAGATAGAGTATTTCCTCGCGCAGCGCGGTCACAAATGATTACACTTAATCATAACCATAATAGGGATTATTTTATGCGGGAAAATGAGAGGATCGGACCAGATAACAACGTTTGGGACTCGATGCGAGCGGGAAACGTGTTTGTGCCGGTGTAAAAGTGTTCTGTTGTGTGATTCGCCGATAGGTAAATTTCGCGCCAAATCATTATACAACCCGCTGACGCTGTTAATGCTGCGATGCTATTGAGAATGAAGACGAGGACGATAATATGCCGCGGCGGCATCTGTTCGAGTTTGTATGGTTTTTCTAATTCTCGAACGGAGGGGAGGTTGCGCGGTGTCTCCGAATTCACCACGACGATATACGGGAAGATTGCGGAGAAACTGAATGACGGAAGCGGAAGAAAGGAGAAGAAAAAGAACGACAGTTGCACCCGTTTATTCGTGGATTGCTCTATCGCTTCGAGGCACTGTGCAGACGGACGGTTATCTCCAAAATAAGGGAGATCAAGTGTTTTTAGCGTGTGATAAAAACTTTATGTCAAAAATTATGTTAAATATGAAAAGTAGAACGATGTGACCGAAGGAAGTAAAGAATCATTTGCGGATGAAGAAGTAAGAAAAAGGAATGTTAATGCCACGCGCGTCAGAGACGATTGTCCGCTTTGATGCGATCTGTGAATGAATCTCTATCCGTCAACAGTATTGATATAATTAATAGAGTAAATGAATATATATAAAATATTCTAAGAACTATATCGTAAGTACGTATTTGTGCAAACGTCAGTGTGCAAGTTAGATAGAATGAGTGGTGTGACAGTAGTTCGGGGTATATGAAAGAGAGAGAGAGAGAGAGAAAGAGAGAGAAAGAGAGAGAGAGAGAACGAAAATAAACGTGAGAGGATGTGAGTGAGTAAAACTGGAAAAAAAGTGAGGAAGAAAAAGCGATAGAGTCACCTTCGACTCAAAGATTTTTAAGCGCGGGGACCGACCGAATGTCAATGCATAGCCTCGTTGATTGTTCCGAGGACTCGTAGAATTTTATCCTTTATTACTACTATATATAATAATTATTTGAACCACGAACCACGAAAAGCGTAAGAATATTTTGCACACTAAATATGTAAGAAAGACTTCGTTCCAAAGGTTAAACATGGTTGGTATATATAACATAAGTGTAAAAGCTTTATCAAAACCGAGACAAGACACGGAATCAATTCCCACGGTGCAGGAAAAAAATTGTCAAAGCATTTTTAACATTCGTGTAAACAAGCCTCGTGTTTTATGTTTAGAATACATTACGGTACGACACGTAGCACAGCACGTACCCACGTCTCACGAATTATATATGTGAGTTCTAACTTTATATATCTACGTGAATACTTTACGTTCACTAATCTAATTGTGTTTCGATCTTTTAAGAGAGATTCTTTTCAACGGAAACATTAGGATTTTATCATTTTATTCGATACATAAGTTATGCGCGTGGTGATTCGATATTTCATATAATGTATTGTCAGATGAAAGCATATAAATGCACACACGCGAACACGTAATGTATATATATATATATATATATATATATATATATATACACATAAATCTGAATCAAGTTCCTTGCGTGTTACGTTTAAACATCATGTATATGTTCCTCATTTTGTTTATATACGTCATATATGTTCCTATTTTTATATTGCTCTTTGTGATTCGTTATGTTCCCTTTTTTTAACATTCTGATAATTTTTATAAAATTTTTAAAGACGGTTTTTATTCAAATTATTGATTATCATATATTTGACAATTAATGTGCTCTTTGACATCTTCGAAAGACATAATTTTAATTGTCGTTGTGTCTCATCATTGTACATAATATAATTCGTTCCAATTTGAATTAAAAAGAAATCTAAGTCTTAAAATATAATACGCAGATCTGGTGTTTTGATATATTATGATATTTCTGATATATATTCTACAAAGAATATCTGCTTTGATAAAATTCGAAGTTATACATGCGATGATGTAAATAAATAGTAATAACTAAATTAGTAAATCGATGTATAATCTGAATAATATCACGAAATTATCTTACTATACGTCCATCTATTTACAGGCACACTATTATTTTCTTTCAATTATGTAATCCTTCCATTATTTATAAAATGCAAACGAGGTTTTTTTCTATAAGTGAAATTTTGCAGTTTTATGTTGTAATATACGAACAATACCTCGAAACTTTCAAGATTATAAATAAATCAATCCGTTATATAAAGTTGAAAATTTTTTGTTATATATTTGATTAATAATAATAACAATGATATTAATAACAGTAAAGAAATTAATGTATCACATTAAAATAGCCGTTTAGATATTCTATTCGAATGATGATTAATTTTGCAATTTATATAATAGTATATTTTCCAACGTACACATATAACACAATAACACTAAAAAGCTAAATACGAGCGTGTAAAACATTACCAATTTTTTAAATAATTATTTGGTAGCCATACTTATTTTGAAATAAAACCATCAAAAACTGTCAATTCCGAAAGATTTATAACTTAAGTCTAAATTAAAATTATAAATCTATTATTGATACGCTAAATATAATCATAAAAATAAGAATGAAAGACTATAATACATTCTAGTGTTATATGAACTAAATTCCAACAAGTACACAGTGGAACACAGTATAATTCTGTATCGTAGCTGGAAAACAGCTGAGTTCTTTAACAAGACTCATACGATAAACAGTTTACGTTTATTTTGAATGAATTCCATTTCTTTTATCTTACTATTTCATGTATATTGGAGCTGTAATTCCATTATCATTAATCGCATGCGTAACTTCGTAACTTCTTCATGCGTCAAAATGTAAGAAAAGGGAACATCGTTTAGTTGTAATTACTATACACATCACATGTGCGAATTGCGATTTATCAATGTTTTCCCGCGTGACTAGTATCATCGTTTGAGCACGACGTAGGTACGAGCTCTGCTTCGATTTCGGAATGCAAGCTCTTCGCATATGACATAACACACAATATACATAAATACATAGACGCGAGCACATAAGTAATTTGCGTTTCACAAATCGCAAATACTTTATGTTGATGTAGATCGCGAAACTCGCACTCGCGGATTTTTGCCGCGTTGCGCGCGTTTCCACATTGTAATTAAACGATTTGTAACGGAATCGCGCCGTCGTGGCCGAGAGGAACTTTTTAGCTTTCAATTCCTTCTGTTCCATGAAGCTTAAGCCAAATTACATTTTGTTCTGTTACTGTTTGTTTGATAGTTTCCAAAAAACGGAGAACAAATGGGATTTTATGATTGCGGAATCTTTCTATTGTCGGGAATGAGCGAACGGATTAAAATTTATTCCGACGTTCATTAGATTTCATTTCATTGAAGGAACAGCAGGGAGAGAAAGATAGCTACGACGGCATATATACATAAACATCGGCGTTTCGTCACGTCCGTCAACTTTTCGTCTTCCTAAGACAAGAGCATATTCCGCATCTTCGTCATGTTGATATCGCGCGGGAATACATTTTAAAATATGTACAAAGATCATTGTCTCATATAGCACACATTTCGCATACGAAACACACTCCCCCCCCCCCACACACACACAAAACACAAGAGTATCGTTCTTGTAATCTTTCTCTCTCCCTTTTTTCAAGAGGGAAACGCTATTGCTTTCTCATTATATCCTCGGTTTTTTGTCGCAAAGGTATATTGCCGCACATTGATTTTGTATCTTTTCTCTTTTCTCTTTTTTGTCTTATTGCAACAAAGTAGGCTACACACATACGTACAATTTACATGTAGAATGTATCGAGAACGAGAGACGAGTCGCTTGTAATTGTAAATCTTGAAAGAAAAGAGGGGAGGTGTGCGCGTGCCGATGTGCGCGCATTTATACGTGCATTTACACATGTACACATTTCACGTACACGTATACCCCGAAATCACACTTAAATCATGAATTAGTTAGATAAGCCACGCGTGAAGCCAGTACAGTCCCACGGCGTGAGAGTGTGCGAAAAGTAAGAGGAAGGTGTACTTTGTGAAATACACTTGATCGTGTAGAGAGAGAGAGAGAGAGAGAGAGAGAGAGAGAGAGAGAGAGAGAGAGAGAGAGAGAGAGAGAGCGCATGTGTATATATGTAGGTATATGCGCGCGCGTATATGAGTG
>Ga0157364_1006494_pt1 | contig 12022 bp, 2 predicted proteins | sample AttsexASBM2_FD_111476 | JGI IMG/M metagenome (GOLD analysis project Ga0157364, IMG submission 111476) | Fungus gardens microbial communities from leaf cutter ant in Ribeirão Preto, State of São Paulo, Brazil - Atta sexdens ASBM2 | ecosystem: Host-associated > Fungi > Mycelium > Unclassified ...
AAATAAATATATAATTACAAATTTATATCAATCAAATATATAATTATTAGGTAGATTATATTAATATTAGTATATTAGTATTAATACATACTATAATCAAATGTGTACTTATTCTATTACACAATATATCATTCAGTAATAATAGTTAATTTCCATCGATAAATATGTTGTTTAATAAAACCTGACCTTAACCTTAAGAACATTAAGAACATTTATAAAAGAGATTAAAGATAAGACTTTTTTTGCATACGCAAAATACTTGTTACAGTTTATTGGATAAAATTGAATAATCAACAAATAATTCAAAACAAAAGAATTAAAAACTTTCATTTATTAATAATAAAGTTTATTTAAAAAATATTTATCATTTTGTTATTTTATTTCATGTTTTATTTTAGCTCTTTAATATTATTTGTATTTATCATAATTTGCATGGAATAGCTAAAGATTAAAATCCAAATTTTTAAAATATGCAACACATAAAAACACGTTTTTATTATTGAATATTTTTATCGCATAAATTTATATGCAATAAGTAAAAGAACGCAAATTAGATTAGAACATACATAAAGAGATTCTTACATTTACGTACTAATTTACTACGAAATCCTAAGTCGAATAATAGAAGTATAATTACATTATCACAGATTGTGAAATGTTTAAGATTAATGATCGCATACGTTATACGGTAAACGCTGACAAGTAGGCACAGGAGGCACCTCGCAAACGCATCTAACGCATATAGAATTATAATCTGTATCTTGATTCAATTCGTCGCCAAGTTGCATGACCATGTTGCCAAAATGACAAACATCTTCGTCTGAAAAGAACAAATCTCGATAAAATATATCTGTTTTATGTGATAAAATTAATTCTAAAATCTAAAATATTAAAATCTTGAATGTTGTTATCGTATAAATTTATAGCTAGCGATAATATAATTTTCAATTCTCCTAATTTTTATTTTTTTTTACATTTCAATTGTAAAATGTAAAAAAATTCAAGATATATATAAATAAATAAAATTGTTTTTTATGACGAACATCTAATGCGCTTCCGGGTGTTAGTGATGTGTTAACTGATATGCCTATAACATAATTTCCTATGTTGGGGATAACGATGACCAAATTAATTATCATTTTATAGGATTGCGACAGAAATTGATTTGCGCGTTGCTTCTCGTATGCAACATTTCTCGCAATTAACTCTCATTTCATGCTATTCATAGCACAGTTGTAATTAGCATCGCTTGAATCAAATGCGTAACGATATATCGTTTATGTTTCAATTCAATAAACGAATTAAATATAATCTTTACGTTTTTCATTGAATCAATAATTAATAAAATTAATAAAAGATCAAGACAAATCTTCAAGAATATTAATAATTTTTGATTGTCAAAGAATCATCATATCTGTACAATATTCAATATGAGACATACCATCTGGACTTGAGTGAATCTTCGGATTCTCCTTGGTGTGAATAACAGTGTCATTATCGTTTTCTAAAAAGCCATAATCATTAGTAAATAAATATGTTAATTACAATGCCGTTATCATTACCGTTTTCTAAAAATACCACCATAGTTACTTAGATAACGCCTATTATATATAGACATGATGTGCAAAATTGCAACTTGTAAACTTACGACATCTCGAAAATGCGTTGCAACTAGTGAGTGGCGATTGATTTGGGTAATAAACCGGAACGCATTTATTAACAATCTCATATGAATGACTGAACTCGGGATGGCAATATGGATGCTTAGGCTTTGCACAGAAAGGTTCAACATTTTCTCCTAAAATCATAATATTTTTTATCGCAAACTTATGGTTTATTCAGCAATATATTGCATCAATGTAAGTTTACATAATACATTTATTTTATTGAAAATTGTTTATATTTGTTATATTTATTGTAAAGATTTCGTGAATTGAAAAAATAAATTCTGTATATATTGATAATATTGAAAAATAACTCATTTTTTATATTGTGTCTTATGCTGTAAATTAGTACTAGGATGTATTTTATACATGTCAACGTATTTGTCATTGAACAATTGAAATGACAGGCCTGAAATTGTCTTTACCTTTGTAACCCGGTTGGCATGTACAAATTAAATCCGGATCATTTTCGATACTGAAGTATTCTCCTTCTTTATATTCCTTTCCATTTACATTACACGTAGCTCTATCTTCGGGATTTTCAGCTAAAAGACGTAAATGACTTCATTTAAATATTATGCACGTATTTTATGAGATAGAAATATCCTTTGACACGTGGATTGTTTTTGTGCATCAAAGTAAAACTTAATTATATTAAAGCAACGTTATCATGACTTTCTGACTAAAAAAATCTGTTAGACATAGCTAGAAAGCATATTTAAATGTAAAATTACAATTATTTAAAATTATCATAAATTTTTAATCATAATTATTTTAATTGACAAACACATAAAGTAAATTTTATGCAATATTTAAATACGTAAATATTACATGTAGAAATCGCGGTAGAGTTCGCAGTTTATATATGTGTAGAATGTATCATGTTGTGAATATATGTAGAAAATGTCTAACTTTTAATTGGATTACATATGCTTACGACAAACTTCATCTCCAGGACAACACTTTAATGGGTAATTCGTTCTGTAGCAGCCTGGCTTTGCTTGTCCATGGAAACAATCAACTATCGCACAATTAAATGTGGCGCTATATTGTAACAAATTACATAATTTTAATAATGACACCTATTGATTTAAACATTAAATTGATTTAAACGGGGCCATTGCAAAATATTGATGTTGAGATATTTACTTACATTCCTCCATGTCCAGCGTTGCAGGTGCAACCAATGTCACAAGGATTCTTATCCTCATCTCTAAGTTTCTCTCCGATTTCGTACTGTTTACCGTTGACATAACACTTGTTAGGATCTCTCTCTTTCAGATGATCACAGTTGTATTTTGTCGCGCAACAGTCGCCCTCTTTTTCATACACCGGGCTACAACCGAGACCCTTGTAATACGCCAATGGACCCGGACACTTTGTTTTATCACATTTCTCTTTACAAAAAGATAAGACGAGAAGAATTTAATACGATATTATTGATCATGATAAACATGGACGTAAAACCATTGTTTTGAATGCTCATAATTAGAATTCGTTATTCGCGTAACAGAATTTTAAATGAGATAAGGAACAAATAGAATTATTCATGAAATCGTATAATTACCGAAATTTGGAAAGCTTTTGAAAAAAATATGTCGTAAATACATTATCTCTTAAACTTTATTAGAATTGGTAAAAATAAAATTTTAATAAATAGATAATGAAATGATTATTATATTAAGTATAATCAATTAATGAAATCACATTATTATGATTTGAAATATGTACTATTAAATATTTTTTTATTATTAAATAATAAATGTGTGTCTTACAAATGCAATGCATTCGTGAAAAACTTGCCAGTTATACGGATTATTTAATCCGAATTAAAACTTCACATTCATAACAGTTCTGACACTTGCGTGCTCTTCGCAATTTTGCCATGAAATCATTAACTTGTTGCGTTTTGGAGCCACATTAAAATTTAAATCACAAATAATTATTACCTCACGGTAGGATTAGGCAGATAAAATTAAATTCAAATAATTCTTTTTTTATAATAATTTATTGTATGTTGCTTGCGAACGTCGTTTTTCTCCATTGTTTGCGACTCACCTTGATCAACTGCGACTGCGACAGCAACAAACGCCAGATAGACGCATATCAAATTGAGTGAACGAGAATCACGATGTGTCATGTTCGAGCAACTCGTGAAAACTTACGCGACTCGCCTTCGCGCTGCGTCATTTATACCTCGACCAGTCGCCAGTCCACGGTCTGGAAGGGACTGAAAGTGGACACGCGAGAAAGACGATGGATATATGAATGACGCAGACGCAGGGACACGATGAAGGAAGAGGGGAAATACGTACGTTTATGGATGAATGAGTTAAAACACAGGCGAGAGAGAGAGAGAGAGAGAGAGAGAGAGAGAGAAAATATCTAAAAGGAGGAATATATATATAGAGGCGAAAATGCAAGTTAGAAGAGAATGAAAATGTATATGAAAGAGAGTCGTAAGCCTGCGTAAAGAAAAATCTGATAAGAAGGGAGGAAATACAAAGAATTGGACAAGCGAAGAGGAAACGCAAACTGGAAAGAATAATTTGCTTTATCAGTCATCGCACGTTGCGTGCTCATCTAAATTACGTAACTATTATTGTGTTGAAACAAATTATGCCTCTCGCCTTGAATCATTGCCTTGAATTTCTGTTAGAATGTCCCGCAATTATTAAATTTTTCCAAAATTATTGATGTTTTTTATTGATAATCACACACACTTGGAACAATTTCGTATTTGCAACGAACGTTTTGATACGAATAAGAAACAGAAGATATAACTTAGAATTTGTAATACCGTCATATAATTTCTTTCATTAAAAAACGTTTTATTTTATGTGTAATGTATTAAAAAAACGTTTTATATTATGTTGAGTGATTATGTTGAGATAATAATTAATAATTAATAGTGATAGATAATAATTAATAATTAATAAGTAATACATTTCTATTCTTGCAAATATAAAGTTTTATTGTAATTTAATATTTTTAAAATATTCAAATAAGATAACAAAGTTTTGCATAATGTACTAACTTCAATATTCTAAAATTCATAACGTTTCAAAAGGGAATGGAAATTTGCATTCATGTTTTTGCGATGGCACACATTTGCAACTTAGTACGAGTGGTATTTCGCATATGCAATCAATACATTTGAGGGAAGTATCAAAAAATGGCGTTAGTTTCTCACCAACCCGCATCATCAAATTACCAATAGGCACTTGTCTGGAAAAAAGGAATATCAAATGGATTATTATTTTAACAGGATACCGTAAATATAGGTGATTTGAGACAAGTGACTTGGGACAGCAAGTAATTTTTGTTAAATTCAATCACGGAATCTATTCATGAGTTTCTAAAAGGCCCAGTTCCACAACTCACGGTTAACTCTTAACTGAGGTTCAACTTATTCATTGTCTCTTTCCAATTCTAGAACCGGAAAGAAATAAGAAACAAGTTGAACCTCAGTTAAAAGTTAACCGTTGTGGAAGGAAGGGCCTAAAGGAAGTTAAGTTTTAAATTTAACTTTCTATTCCATAATTCATTGTAAACCATATAACTTTTTTAAGGATAACCTTCAAAATACTAATTCATTGTAGTAATTATTTAGAATACAATTCCTCCTCCTACCTAAAATTTTAATAAAAACATACTCATTCAAAGCGTTTTTTTTACTCAAAATCTGGCAGAGAAAGAAAGACTCTGGCAGAAAAAGTGAGCGACTTCGTGAATTCTTACCATCTTATAATTATCTATTTTCTATAAATAACATTTTAAAATGTAGCAAAACTAAAATAATCCCAACAATTTGCAGTATGTATGTAGCTTATTATTAAAAATAGCATGGTTCATTGTATACAATAAATCACTTCTCTTTTTTTTAAATAATCGAAATTGTGTACGATAAACTTAAAAACTAACTTAAGAGGTAATGTTTACAGTATATATATATATATAGGCAACTAAATTCATAAACTGTATATCAAAATTCAGATCTTCAACTCAATAATTGAGAGAGATATAAGCCTCTAAAATTTACATGGTTTATTGTTGGACCATTTATCTATACTCTAATCAATTTTACAAAACAACAATTTTTTTGGCAATTTATAATGAGAAAAATAATGATCAAAAAAAGAATTTTTTGTTTCATAAAGGCGTAATTTTAACAAATCACGATTTTTTATAATTTTGTCAGGTTTACCGTATACATTCAACATTATTAATTTCAAAACAATTAGATTTTTTTATTTCAAATGACTAATTGTGCCTGCATAATGCCAGCAGTTTGACAAAACCTCATTTGGACATGTTTACTATCTCTCGAACTTTTTATACAATTTTTCATTTCGGTTCCTAGAAATTCATACTTATTCTACAAAGTGCAAATAAAATATAAGTCCAAACTTAAAATTGAGCTGTAATCATTTTTTCTCCAAAAATTCATAAAAAATTGTCGATTCTTTGACCCTCCAAACCACCCGATCTCTTTAATTATACTAAGCATTGTATATGAATTTGTACATACATGACTTGTTGAATAATTATTAAATTAAATTTTAATAATAACAAACTATAACGTGTTACAAACTATTTAAATTAATTATATACTTTCTTAAATATGCTTTTGATGTAGATAATTTTTACTATATTTTTAATAATGGATATTTTTAATAATGGACTGTTAAGTGTCGTGAATAATATATATTGTATAATTTTCAATTAAGAATATATTTACGATAAATTTCTTTCGGGTCTCTACGACATTTTGATGAGTCTTCCCATAAAAAGCAACCCCATTTTGCAGGTAGTATGGGGGGACATATAAAACTACGATTGCATTAAAATGCAGCACTATGGAACAATTGTATTATTTCAAACAAAAGAATTTAATGATGCTATTATCTATGAATTATCTATAATCGATGCGATAAACATTTGATATTTTTATGATGCATTTAATAGTTCATATCAAAATGCATTTTTATAGATTTTACGAAATGATTGTTCATGAATGAGAAATTTAAGTAATCTTCAGAGTAAATAAAAAAGTGACGTGTAACTAAGTATACAATAATTAAAAATGCGTCAAATAACTATTAGAAAAAAAATCACATTAAATATTTTACATTGACATCAACAACTTCTTTATAATATGTGAATTATGTTCACATGTCTGTTCATACATGTTATGTTCACACATATTACTATGACAGAATAATCCCGAACTGTCGACGCGTATGAGAAAACGTGATGTAATTTGAATAATGTGACGCCGTACATGAATCTTTCATAATATCAAAAGAACATGCACACCCATACACGCATACATACTGAATGACTGTATTAAATATTCATGATTGTTTCTCACAAAAAAAAAGAAAGATCCTTCAGGTAAAATCATGCATTAAATTAAGTTAAATTTACAAGATATTTTCATGTTTTGTAAATCATTAATTGAAATTTATATCTTGTGTCATATGTACTTATTTAAAAAATACATTTATTAAGGTTATAGTGATTTAAACGTTTAGCTAATTTATAAATATTTAAATATTTTATAATTTTTAAGAAATTCTGTTTTTCTGTTTATCTCCATTTCCGGCTGGCTCTCATTCTCTTCTTTCGCGACTATTATTTGTTTTTCCGAAAATCAGAATCATGTTAAATAAATATCTTACATGATTTATATATATACATATTAGAACATCATAAAATATGATATTTATTCGTTTACGATACTTACAGTATGTATAAATATTAATACTTTTACATATAAAATAATAAAATGAATGAATCTATATAAAGTAAGTACTCGTAGTTGGTTTTATAAAATTACGTAAAATTGCAAATTATAAAATGTAAATTTTTTCCTAATTGCAAATTGAGCTTTCTTTATAACACACATGAGAATTAAATAATAAAATTAAAATCATATCATGAACGGACAGGTATATTTCAGGATAATCTTCACACAAAAAAAAATCAAGAAATTTAAACGAGTGGTAATAACAAGTATAAAAAATTTTTAACGAGTGGAATTAATTTCGCCAATCATGTAAATTATAAAGGTTTTAAGTCTGTAATCAATGTAATGTTCGGCTAATTTAATAATTTTAAATAGAATTGTTAGATTCCAAACACTATTAAATGATTCAAACAACAAAAATGAGACATTGATTTTGTCCACAATTTACCATAATCAACTAATTTATCATAATTATTCACCATCGACAACAGCGACGATGAATACCACATATAGATGCACACTCGAATAGAAATACGTCTTTCTCCCATAATTAAAATGCGCAAATACATTATAGACTCTGTAGCGTTTGTATTATATTTCTTAGACTATTATGACAACTAATGCGAGAAAGGAATGGGCAAGAAGGAACATAAAAATGTAAGAAATATAAAAATAAATACAATATAGGAATTAGTATAAATAGAAAAAGATACAGAAGATATTATATACAGTTTATATAAATATTTAATTTATATTAACTCATGTTTTGACCAATATAATGAAAATTGAAAAGATATCTCTCAATTCTCAAAATTTGTACTTTTAAATCTTTCTTTATGTTAGATAGTTCGTGTCATTTTCAACGGGTATGAGTTAAGGACTCGCCGAGGGCATTAGAGATTTTTACGGCTTAGCGAGACGTTTTAGGTTGGTGCGCATTGTTTGACACTCTCTTTTTCGGCGCGAGAAATGTACTAACTCACGGAAAATATATCGTTTATTCAAGTACCAGAGTATGTGATTCTTTCATACATATATAATACTTTATATGCGCAATTATGTAGGTAGTCATAATAAAACTTTTGCATTAATCATAGTATGATGCATCGTTCATGAAAAATTAATTAACTTCGATGCCTCTATTAATAACATTAATGTTTTATAGGCGTTTTGTAAGCAAAATGAAACTTGTTCAGAGTAATTCATCTAAGAGTGATGCATATCGTTTTTCTTTCCGAAAAAAGATACACACAGAGACACACTTTATTTAAATAAAAGAGGGAATCTTACGTATATTATAAACTACTTTTTCTGTATACATATTTAAAAATTTATTTTTATTTTGAAGATAATTTTATATACAGGATAGGGTCATTTTAATCAATCTACGAATATCTCAAAAAGAAGAAATTTTTTCAAAAAATGTTTCAGACAAAAATTTTATGATTTCAAGGAGGAAAAAAGATGGTGATCTTAGCAAGAAATCTTTAAGATTAGGTCCATATTATATAAAATTTTTTTAATGGAACCCTTTTAATGGAAATTTTTTTAATGGATTTACGTAATGCAAATGCTAGCAGTAACTTTCGAACTTCATAACTCGAAATGTATCTAATGAAAAAATATTTATAATTTTGGAAAGTTCTTGAAGCTACAAGAATTTGCAAAAAAAAATGGAGGGTTCCATGAAAAAAATTTTGTGTAACATGGACCTGACCTTAGAACTTCTTATCAAGATGAACCAAGGTCACCATCTTTTTTTCTTCCTTGAAACCATAAAATTTATGTCTGAAACATTTTTTGAAAAAATTTCTCCTTTTCGAGATATTTGCGTGTATTAATTAAAATGATTTACCCTATATAATTACAATACTATTATTATATTAGAATCAGTTATCGTTATAAATTATAAAACATTATTTGTTTTCTATATTAATAGAAAACGCGCAAAGTTTTTCACGAACTTGCAATATAAATTAATATTTTCTAAGAGCTTATCAATTGATTTTTTTTTAAGAAATTAGTAGATATATATATATATATATATATGATGCATTTACATGGAATGATTACAATAATAATTACATACAAGATATAACTATAGGAGATAGTTATTATGGCTGACCGCACAATTGATATTATCTTCATGCGTAAAACGCATATATATATATATATATATATATATATATATATCGGTCATGTGGAATAATCTTCGTATGAGACATACATTCGGATGAGCTATACTTAATGGTAATCGCGATTACTAGGAACAGTTGTGATCTTGAATTGTTGCAAATTGAAGATTATTTCTCGGTAAAGCAATATATATTCTTATTATATAAGAAATATTTATCAGTAAAGAATATTTACCTATACTTCCAACGATATGAAGACTCTGAAAATACAATTTAGAATTGTAATGTCGCCGTACAGTTTCTTTTGATAAATAGATATTTTACATTAATTGAGCAATGCATATTAATAATTAATAAGTAATATGTCTATCTTTGTAAATATAAATTTTTATTATAATTTAAGGTTTTCATAATCTTTAAGTTTTATAACAAGACTTTACATTTTATAACAAAAATAATAATCTACATTATAATATCTTTCATAATGCTTAGAAATAAGAACTCTTACTATCAGAACTATTGTTTAATATATATACACAAGTTAATACAGGTGGTACTTCGCAAATGCAATTGATGGTATAAATTGAAGATGGCTGTAGTCTGTCTCCAATTTGCATTAGCAAATTACCAAATATGCACATATCTGAAAAAAGAAATATCAAATGAATAATCATAATATACTTTTTTAGAATAAATATTAATAGTACATCAATTATTTTAGCACACTTTTTTTGTATTCAGTAATTGAATGCGCAATGAAGTGAGTTGTATTTTGTAATTAGTTATCATTTTATAGGATCATAATATTAACGTGCTACAGAAATTGATTTTACGCAGTGCTCATTATCCACATGCAATGTTTGTCGCAATTACCTCCTATTTGACGCGATTCATAATACAGTTGTGTAATTAGTATCGCTTGATCATTCAAATACGTGTCAATATCTCATTTTATATATCTTACATATTCATGTGATTACCGAATGGCAATCTATGAAGTAATAAATTTTTTTCTTAGTATCGCGATCCATAAAATTAAAGAAAATATTAATAATGAATTTAAACAAATTAATATGAAAAAAATTAATTTCTCTAGTTTTGCTAGTTTTGCTAAAAAACACTAACATTCATTTTATTTTTTATACAACATAGATAAGATGCTCCAATTTTCCAAGTTATTAACGTGTTTTAGAATTTGAATTAAATAATGATTTCAAGTGATTGTTTATAGAAACAATGTAATATAAATTGATAAAGAAAATATTGCTTATGTTTTAAAAGAAAAATTAAAATGTATGTATAACAAATTGTACATATTATTTCAATGCTATGCGAATGTATGTATATACTCTAAATTTCTCAACAAATATAAGTGAAATAATTTTTTTTATCAGACCGACATAATATTCCACGAATGCATATTAGAATATTACAAAATAAATTTACAAATAAATTTAAATAAACAAAATAAATTTAAAAATAAATATGAAACTTACTACTCCAATCGTCATCCATTATAAAAGGTAATCGTTTAGAAATAACAATGTCGTTAGAAACGTCTGAAAAATTCAATAAAAATTATGGGAATAACACAGCGATGAAATGTGTACAGCAATCAAATTGCAAACTTACGACATAACATCTTCACATAACACGTGTCCTTTTCTGCATAATTATTAAAAACTGGAGCACAATTTTGACGAAAATAATCATCGTGACTGAATGCAGGGTGACACGAGGAATGGTTAGGCTTGATACAATAAGGTGGAACATTTTTACCTAAAAATTCCTAGTTCTATAATAGATATTACGTATATTGATAACTTTAGGAATTATATAAGTTAACTGTTCGGTGTCACTTTCTACCATTTTGTTACTTGTTTATCACATGGATGTTGTATGAAAATATCATGTAAAAATGAACATATAAATAAACATATATATATATATATATATATATATATATATATATATAAAACAAAAATATATATTTTTTCAATCAAAAATACTAAAGAACAGTAACAAGCCAATATATATCTTTATTAATAAAAAGATTTCAACATATAAAGTGAAACAAATCTTTATAAAGACAATAGCACCGAAAGGTTAAAAGCAATGTAAATTTATTTCACATATCATGATAACAATTAACATTATTATTACCTTTGTATCCTGGTTGGCAAATACAAATCAAATCGGGTTCTTCATCCACTTTGAAATATTCACCATCAAGATATATAAGACCATTTACATTACAAGCAGGTATATCTTCCTGTTTTTCAGCTAAAATATTTAAGAAGCATTACTTGTATTTTACGATTATATTTTCTATAGTTTTATTTAATTATACATGTGTGTATTAATATAACTAACCAGTTAACTAACTTAAATAATTAAAATTTTATAATAATAAAATATAATTGTGTTATAAGTTAATTATATATATATATATATATATATATATATATATA
>Ga0157364_1006495_pt1 | contig 12022 bp, 8 predicted proteins | sample AttsexASBM2_FD_111476 | JGI IMG/M metagenome (GOLD analysis project Ga0157364, IMG submission 111476) | Fungus gardens microbial communities from leaf cutter ant in Ribeirão Preto, State of São Paulo, Brazil - Atta sexdens ASBM2 | ecosystem: Host-associated > Fungi > Mycelium > Unclassified ...
ATATAAATCTGAAAATAATTTTGTTGGACTATCAAAACAATTAGAAAACTCAAGTATGGTAAACAATGTTGTAAAATATTTTGACACTCCAATAAACAGCAGTCTACATAATTATTTTGATATTTATTGAATACAATAAATTTATTTTCAAATTTGCATCTAGCTATAAATTTTTAGATACAGTGACTTCAGGAAAATCATTCTTTCCGTGTACGGAAAATAAAAAGTAATATATAAAGAGGAACCTCTGAGTATAAAATTTCATGTAAATGGATGTATACATGTATAATAAAACTCGTTAAAACTTGAAAAAAAAGATTACTTTGCAAACGCAAAAAAATTCGCATAAAATCCTGCGATATCCCGACATATATATCTCGGGAATACAACAGGTAGTCATTGTGTCCGCCCATTGCGGACATGTTTGTGAAATAATTAGGGGACAAAACGCGCGGCCGTTACATTTACACGGATTATTGCCTGTCATTATCGTCGCCGGCACGCGAAACGTTTTTTCGACGCTCACGTGGCTCAAAAAATTACGGATTTATTTTTATATCTTGCAAAAAAGGTATCCTCGCCGCGGCGCCGATCGATACATTCGGCCTTTGACTGCCGCCCGTTCGAAATGTTACAATCGCTAATAGCAGTAATTTCTGCGCGCATTCGTCGGCCAGCGGGATCGTCGACGGCCGTGCCCACGAATCATGGACATGCAATAAAAAAATATGCTTTACGACACGAACGTTCGAAGCAGCAAATGGCATTCGGCTAACGCTTTGACGCCGCGTGTCCAGGATACAAAGTAGCTCGTTTTATTGATGTAAGTTCGCGAACGTTTTATTGGTATAAGTTTGCAAACTTAACTTTTTATTTGAAATAATTAAATATCTCAAAGATTATTTTTTAATTTCATTAATCTAAACATATTATGGAATAATTGGACTTACAATAAATAGAATTCATATCAAATTAATTGTTACGATAGAACTATATTAATATATCAATTGTGTAATCATAGCCGATACAAGCAGAGAAAAGTAATTTATATGCGTTTTGTATGCGTTTCAAATACAACTACTTTTTTTTAAGTTAAATGCGATATCGTGGCAAATGAATACCGTTTGCCATGTAACATCGAGTGTTAATACTGAATGATACCAGGATAAATGACACTTAATCCCAGCACTTTCTTGCTCTTTATATAATCTATGCGTGTATATACCTTCGTATATAATTCTATCAAAATAGGCGAAAGTGACTCATAATACCCAGTTTTAGTTGTACAGCAGACAGTTAAATGATTTAATCAATCTCTAGTATGTGTAAATGTGATTAGTTAAGCATAATCATTGAGATGCCAAGCAAGCGCTGCAGTTAAATCTTAAAAGCCACATTGCATAATTATCGGTTTTAGAATATGCAAATTTACATTCATATTTATGTTTATGTTGAAATTAAGATAATCTATAATTACCGTCATCTTTCGTCATTGATATTATCTCTACCGTTTCCAGTTCTAACTGTATATCTTCTAAAAACAATCTAGTTCAATCGAATACTAAATTTATCATTCTCGTTCGAAACGCATTGCAGTGAACATAAATGTGAGCGTCGATTTACGTTAACATTGTATGAATGCTCCATTAAATTCGTCGGCGCTATTTCTGCTCTAAACTCCCTTTCGTGACCGACTCCGATGTCCTACAAGATGTTTTCGCCCAGTCACTGAAGAACAATTGTCGATCGTATACGAAGTGAGTCGACGGGCGAATCCCGACAATAATTGCACGTCGTATATGACGACGCTTGAGTATCCTTTCACATGTGAAACGGCCTGCTGCTCTAGATTCTAAAAGATCAGATGCGGGAGGGGTTAACTCGGTAATGATACATCTATGCAGCCTCCGCCTGACCCGACTCCCTTCAATCTCTGCATTGCCTCGTGGTCGTGCGACTTCGCGGGTATTCATACTCACGATTTTACGGATTCTTACGGACTACCGATACTTACTTTACACGCCATTTATTCCCAGTAATCGTTGCTGCCTGCTAAAGACTACTCACCGGCGTTCTCGCCGCTTCTCACTAATGTCATACCTTCACCTGTTTTTGGTATTAAAAGTAAAATTTATGGATATCGCCGTCCTAACGAGCAACAGTTAGTGCTATTTGCGATTCATTTACTGTCTTATTTGCATTGGAGTTTTTAGCGTTAGCTTCCTTTACGAGAAGCATTATGTACTCGTTATTGGATCACGATTAGCATTATTAGCTAATTACGCCATCGATGAATTCGTATCACTTAATGAATATGATATGACAACGCTTTGCAAATGGAAATATAAATATTTTAATTAATTAATTATTTTAATAATTAAATTAATAATGAATTAAAATAGAATTAAAATGTTAAATATAATTAAAATATATAAAATAGAATATATTTAACATTTTAATTGTATTTTAATTCATTATTAATTTAATTATTAAAATAATTAATTAATTAAAATATTTATTTTTAATTAATATTATATAAGTGTATTGAAAAATAAATAAAGGAAAAGATGTTGTGTAATGTGGGCTCATGCAATTAATGCGGGCTCCATTTAAAACTATTATAATTAATATCATTTCTATGCATCCACTAAAAAAATTTTTAATTGTTCTTAGATAAGTATCAAATAAGTATGAGACAAATGTCGCCATAACTTTTTGTTATGGGCGTGATCTTTTTGTCAACAATTGATGTTTATCTACTACAAGGTATATCAAAGTTTTTTCGTATGATTTTTAATGTCAAGTTTAACATAGATTAAAGTTCGTATAAATAATAAAATTATCTAAATTAATTCTTAAGGTACTGTTTTTCAATTTTGAGAAGATAAATAAGCAAAAATAATATATTTTTGTTGAGATATAATTAAATATAAATTTTTTCAAATTTCTATATTGAATTCTCTAAAACAAGTAAATAATAACTCCAGGATTTTTAAAGAAAAACATTGCAGATTGTTGCTTAAAAATCTTTGTGATTATTATTTTATCATTATTTTAAAATGATGTTAAGAAGTTTCTAGAGATATTTGCGAAAAAGAAATACTCATAGTATATTCATTCACGAAGGATCAAGAGAATTGTCAGAGTATATTTATAAAAAGAAACTTTTGAATTTGATAATATCTCTATGTATATAGAATTTTCTATGTATTTAAGCTATTTGACTTGGGAAGTTTAAACAGAAAATTCTCTAAAATATAAAAAGAGCTTATTTTACATTCAGATAGTTATATCATAACGTCTTTTCTCATCCAAACAATTTTTCTTATTTTGTGAATTGTTAAATCTTAATCACTTTAAATGTATTTTATATTAAACTTAAAAATAAATTATCATTTACAATGTCATTGAATTAATTAAAAAATAAAAAAATTACACAAAAAATAAAATAGGGGCTTTTTTCCTCTAACAATAATTTTGATAGATTTCGCTCCAATAGATTTACATTATCACATTCCTATAATAAAAATAATTACCACATAATTATAGTATGTATCGAGTGAATAATTTCACCTTACTTGCAGAATAAAATTAGAAACAAAAAGTCGCATATTCAATAACAGAGAAAAATTCCTGTCGAGTAAATTAGCCAGTTCTAAATGCAATGTACTGCTCGAGGCGACCTTTGCAAGATTTTTCTTCCCTTGCAACGTGGATCTCAGGACATAAGAAGTTAGCATGACGGCTGACGTTTGGTTCGCAAGTATACGGTGCGATTGTTGCCTATCGTAAGCGGAATTGCGAAGCAAAAGGTACGACCAGGTATGCGCGTCCACCACTAGATAGGTGCGGAAGAAGATTCTATACTCACAGTTGAATGGCAAATTTTATACACATTCTGATCGAAGCCAGAATATCTGTGGGAAATGAAATCTGTGAGTTAGCGCCATCACGAGGAAGAATTTCGTGCGAAAAATTAAACGTTAATTTAACTGCCATTATAAACTATTATTAAAATATAAAATTGATCAATGATATTTTTTAAATATTATATTATATACGATTATATTATACGATTATATTTTACGATTATATTATAAATATTATATTATACGATTTTTCATTAAAATACATTTCTTTCAGTATCTCGATTCTGTGATTCTTATTAATAGTTCAATATTACATCCTCGCGTTTTATGTCAATACCTGCAATAATACGAGACCAACTATTACACTATCGTTAAGAGTTACTGAAGTGAGGTATTTAATTTGTGTAAATATTGCTTAAAAGATAAACATGTGATAACATACAGTTAATTCCAGCGTTACTTTGCTTTTTGTGATCTCTTCTCGCGAACAGTTGTGAGTTCGCAGCTTTCTATCTCTCGTTCAAATCGATTATGCGAGGTGATCAATCCTAATTTTAATGGCTCAGCGTAAAAGCGATCGTTTTGCCACCTGTGCCTCGAGCCACCAGCCGCTTTCACGCATGTTCGCAAATGACGATGATCTGCCAAACGCTGATCGAGCATTCAATGACGTTTTATCGCTGATCGTCATGCCGAGTGAGCGTTGGTCTTCCGCAATAATAATCTTAAATACGCCGCGCGGCTTCGACGAAACCTTGTAAAATTTTCACTTGACGCTTTTACTGCCTGTTTTAAGAACAATTCTCTTTGACGAATTAAACAGAAGAACGCGAGCGGTGAACAAAGGAACGCATCAGTTAGCAATACCAATACTTTATTGAATAACAGATTGCTCCTTGCAATTCTAACATTACTTTATCATTATAATCAAAATCTTTCAGATTATATTTAACGCTTATAAATTATTAGATTTTTTTCTTTATAAAAAAACCATTCAAAATACTTAGCAAAATCTTTCAAAACTCGATGGTATTTCCTTTGAAATTCCTATGAAATGATCGTACTATAAAAATGTTAGCGTGCGATACGTATATAGTTAAAAAATCCCAGGTTGAAATACAGTTAAAGCTAAATGTATATAAAGAAATAGCTTCAAAGATATCAATATAAAAATAATTATTGTACATTAAAAATATGTATCTTAAATCTATTGGTCTGTTTATTATACGATCAAATCGCTTGGATTAATATGATTAAAAAATTCTACATGTAAATATAAAAAATTCACAGAAAAACTCTTTATATTAACAGACGAAGTAATTAAATATCAAAGAAAAGTTTTTTTTTTTAAATAAAATATTAGAATATACAACTTTGGGTCAGATAGATCTGATCAATATATACGGAATTTGATATTACATAAAAAAATACTATGACAATTTTGCTTTTTCACTACGGAAGTAAGAATCGGCTTTCATGAGCGATCGGCGAGTCCTAATTTCACGATGGAGATCTGTCAGAGAGATCAAACTGTAACTACGGTACCATAAGAGAGGGATACATCGATCTCCGCGAAACAGCACGCCAACGATCGTCAACGTATCCTAGACGCCCGGGACACCTGTGGAGAAATCGGCACCGAACGACGGATCGATCAAACGAGCAATCGGCATTGATTTCTCGTATCGATGCGATCAGATCCCACGGATCTATCAGCGCAAAGCCGTTACCGCCGACACGGCGTCGAAACTGGAACTGTGCAGTGTCGTAACTTTTTTGTCGTCGCTGCTGTCGCTGGCATCAGATCGACCGATCGATGACCCTTAAATATAGATCCCGAATCAAAAACTGCCGACATTAAATCGACATCGTGATGCAAGCGACGAAGTGCGTTTACGTTAGAATTTCTATCCAATAATTCTATTTGGCTTTTTATTACCGAAACTGTTTTTTCCAACATTGTTTGCATCGGTATTCAATCATGTAAATGATTGATGCAATATCATGAATGCTTTTTTTTGCGACATACTTTCCTTTAATCCTCATTATTTATAGAACCTACCATATGTATAAAGATACATACGCGTATCTTCGTAAGATGGTACTATTAAAAATATTTTACAAAAAAATCCATTAAAAATACTTAGCAAAACTTTTCAAAACTCGATAATATTTCCTTTGTGTGAAATGATCGTACTATAAAAATGTTACCGTCTGATATATATATATATATATATATATATATATATATATATATAGAGTTAAAAAATCCCAGGTTCAGAGATGGCAGATAAAATTCGAGACCGATCATGTCTCATGGGAAAGTTCTCAAGAGGACGGCAAAGGGAACGCCGCCATAGCCCGAAAATCAACTAATCACCGTGTAGACCGACCATATTTCATCCGGCGAATTTCTTTCGCCCGCACATTCCGGCCGGTCGCGGAGTAACATCGATTTCATTCAATCAAGGATTATAACGGTTTGCACGGTCGGTCGGCCATATTCAGCGGTAACTACGAATAATTGACAACGGTCCAAAGTAGAAATTCGACCTTTCATCTTCGCCTAAAACACTGGGATCCGTAATTATCACCATCATCGATCGGCCGATAATCGCAATAAACATTACAAATAAAACGCTTGTCATTTATTATCGGATGATGAAGAGATACCTTGAAGAGAATCTCGAAATTGCAATTCCATGAATTCTTTAATTAGAACATAGCTCAATAATAATTCGATTGGCAAGAAATCTTTGCGTGTGCTCACAATTCGCGAGATAATAGTAAGATATTTTTTCCATTTTTTTTTCACAAGTTATGCTGTCTAAAGTTATGTATTTTGTATCCAAATAATGATATTATTACACGGACAGAATTGTTCCTTAAAATTTATTTATCCTAAAAGTATGTAAAGGTAGTTGTAATATAATATAATATTTTAAAGATTTTTATCATACACTTTAATAAAATTAAACTTATATATTTGATTGTAATTTTATTAATAAATGGAGAAACTTACATAAAATTTTTCTTTGAAATACAATATTGTTCCAGAATTATCATATTTTCAGGGTAAACTCTAAGAAACTCTAAGAAAAAATTCTCTCCTTGTACTTGTTTACTTTGATGACAAAGTAATCGCGTAACACAACACAGGTTTATAATCTCACTTTTAATGTGAGTTAACAAAAGTCGGTAAAGCACATAGTCTCAAGGTTGTGCAGATTGTAGGAAAAAACTCAGTTGAATCTCACTTGTCAGAATGAAAAGAAACGTAAATTCAATTAAGTTATGATGTCATAAATAAAAAATATCTGAGTTTTGGTATAAATGAAAAACAACTAATATGTTATAATAACATGTTTATGCGGCGCCAGTCTGAATATATATTTCTTATAAGATCGACGCACTTTCATGAAGAAATTGCGCGCAAGTAATGGATGCCCCCAGGTAGCAGGCGTGAAAATGCGACCTTCCATCGCTTTCGTGTCCGAAATGTATATATAATTATCGCGAACACCATTCGTACAAAGCGGATAAATATAATAACACACATTCACACATCGAGCGGAGGCTGCGCAAAATGATATATCCGTCATTGACTGACGAGCGTGAGCTGGACCACCATCGTCTTAAGAAATACTAATGTAGATACACGCGCTAAACAAACGCTTCTAGTTTTTTTTTGCATGAAATCTTTGATTGAATAACGAGCTTTATTATTCTCCGTTCGTTCGCTTTCGAAAAAGTTTAAGTACTATTTAAAGTCGTTTTGAGCTTGTTATGACATTGCATAAGTCCATGTGGTTAAATGTTCATAAATTTCTGTTAACAGCATAATACTGTCACAGCATGTTACTGTCACATAATTACATAAGGGCGGATTTATTTATGTTAATTTCCATTATAGATATATCTTAGTCAGATATCTTTTAATCATGACACTAATTGGAGATACTCAGCAAGAATAAATTGATTCATTTTAATAGATTAAATTCTAATACAGTTATATATAATTATAAGTAGTAATCCAGTATATAACGTGCAGTAAATTGCATTTTGAAAGAAAATGCAGAAAATGCAGAATGCCGATCACTAAATGCATCCAGAAGCAAAGTCTTTCTCCAAACCTGTTTTTCTTTCCTTTCTCCGTCTTGTGACGAGGATCGCTTAATGGAAGCCAACGTCGCTTTTCACGGTGTGTAATGAGAAAAAATGACGATGGTAAGGACGGAGTGTCTCGGGCCGTGTCTCGACAGGGCATTTGGACACGCCAAGAGCAGGAGCGATCGGGGCCAGTTTGTTGACGTAATCGACGAAAACGCCTCCCGTGCCGGGAGAGCGAGCGAATCAGTTGAGTGGTCGAGTGGCAGGCCGGTGGTTATCTTCAATTTTTCCATTAAGGCACAGGTTGGTCGCCTAATGGTCGCTATTTGCTCCTCCGGGTGTGTTTCGACAGTGGATCTCACTTCGGTCGTCGTTGTGCAGATCAGTTAGCAATACGGGAATAGCTCGTCAGTCTCTAAGGACCCTGAACTCGAAGGTGATGTCGAATTCCTTTTGGCGCCGACCAAAGGCTCGATTTTGGGACGAATATTAAAATCGGTCGGCGGGCACGTTGATGCGGCACCCGCGCTCTCGCTGCACCTTCGCCTTCGAGACGATGGCATACAGGAAGAAACAGGTTTGACAACCTGGAGGTGGGCCCACCGGGGCCACGTGCTGCGGCGCATTACTTATAATCCTATCAGCGTTTCTCTCTTTCTCTTTTCGTCTCTCTCTTTCTCTCTTTGCTCACCTCCTCTGCTTCTTCTTTTTGCTCCTCTTTCTTCCTTCTCTTCATCTTCGAGACTTCTCTCCTCCCTCGCATATTCTCTCTCTTTCTCTCTCTCTCTCTCCCCCCCTCTCTCTTTCTCTCTCTCCTTCTTTCTTTCTCCAAGTCTCTTCCGAGCTCCAGGTCTTGCCGACCGATCTCCTCTCTTCAGGTCGCTGCGACGTCAATGCAGCGCATGTCGTCCTTCATTTCGACGAGCGCTTTTTATTGTTGCGAGACCGATGTCTTTTAAGTGTTTGGAAGCACGCGACGTTCCGTCATTATCGCTTGTAAAGGGTCATTCGATTAAACAGACATCAACGGAAATGTTTCATAGAGTATGATGTAAAGCGATAAAGGTAGATCATTAGAAGAGTGATGAAAAAAGAACTCGGCAAGAGTATGATTATAATTGCACAGCTTTCAAGGAATTTGCATTCGATCGTCCTTGAAAAATATAGGCAGAAAACTCGTTTTCTTCGCATATACTTGTCTGCTATTATCGACTCATTTACCAATTACATCGAGAATTGTTAATAAGAAATCAATCAACATAATTCAAGCATGAAAGTATAATTTCGCGGCATAGAATATTCTCGAATTTGATGGACGTTTGTTGATTTATCAGTGACACGAAGCTGTTAAAAAATATGGCAAGTAAAAAAGAAGAAAATTAAAGTTTTTATACATGCCATGGATCTTGCTCATATCCACTTTAATCTTAATGAAACACAGACGAACAATAAAGTTTCATTGTGTGAGATAAAGTTATCTAAAATTAACAGATCTTTTTACATTTTACATCTAATCTTTTTACATTTTAAATTATAATTTAAAATGTATCTTTTAATAACCGAAAGGTTTAAACCGAAAACATGGCAGACCAAAAAGGAAGCAGTATATTAAAAAAAATTTATGTAGCGTTTAGTATTAACGCATTAAATCTTCGTGATGGAAGAAAAATGCAAGGAGTTGATGACAACTTTCGTAATCGATGTGATAGAGATGCAAAAGCTATTGCAGTAATATCTCCACGATTGCTTCGATTAAAATAATACCGCGTAATAAAGTGAAATAAATAATCGTATGATTAGCGGTTACGCGGAAAGCCGTGTGGATCAGTAACGAGTACCGTGCCACTGGTTATATAGTCGGCAGACGAAGGCACTGAATTACGAAGAGTACAGTAAGAAAACAAAAACGGTGGAATCGCGAGCTTGAGATCCGGGACTTAAATAATTAAAGCGTTCGCGAGGCATCACAGTTGCCGCGCGCTTTCTTACATAATACGATCTCCCCACCGTATCACGATCAGATTTACGCGATCCTCTTTTTTCCCCTTCGCCATTTCATCTTCGCCGTTTGTACGAATTATACACCGCGGACTTCTCCGCCATTATATCATTTCGTAGAAAGAAATGCATGCAGCAGGTGGCTGTATGCAACGACCGGCGCGTTCGGAATGTGGGAGTGGGATGAGAGAGCTCGATAACGTGTTGTCGGCGCAGGTATTACTGTGGATTGCTTTCTAGATATAGCTCTGCATATCTAGGAGGCAATTTTTTTCACAGCAGTATTATACGTGACTGTTTGTAATAAGGAGAGAATATAATAAACATCTGATGATAAAACTGCCGAAATTATAAATAGCTTTGGAAATTATGAATAAACTTTGGAGACTAAATGCATGTTTAAGATATCTTGAATCATCCAAGTTGCAACGTTATCTCGACATAACCATATTTTGTTTTTGTACGTCGATGTCATGTAATGTCAGCCCGAAGAAACGTAGTACAATCTTCTCATTGTTAATTCATCCGAGAGAGGCGACTTAAGCGGATGTCTGCGGACGTTTGAAATTCGACAATTACTACTATACGCACAAGACAAAAATCTCCTACTTTGCACTTCCGGCCGCGAGTAGGTCGATATACCGTTATGATATCCCTTCTACGAAAGAGAAGTCAAATGAATAAAAATGTTCGAGACAACTTGGAGGAGGACCAGAACTCGTCCTCTTTTGCGATCCCGAGGCAAGGAAACAAAAGGATTTATTACTCTCCGCTGGCAACTGTAGTGTTAATACATGGGTTCTGACTTCGAAATTTACATAATTTCGTTTATTTTGAAATACTTGTTCGCCAACCTCGAGGCTCGTCGATAAATGTGCAGTTAATATATCATCACTGTAGAGTTCTGGAAATTTTAAAAGGTCAAAATATTTGCACAGCGACTTCCGTTTGAAGAGGGAGAGAGAATAAAGAAAATTAATATAATTATAATCTCGAATTGGAAGACACTCGTTCCGGAAAATCGAGTTTCTCTAGGTTTCAGATTCAAACTTTGGTCATATTTTTCGTAATAAATTCTTTGCAGATTTTTAGAATGCTTTTTATTATCATTATTAAATTATGACAATTTAATTCGATATTAATTTTAGCTTCAGTTTGCATTTCAAGTTCGACAAATCAAATTAATATGTAATTTATTTAGGATTGAAAAATGTATTTTAAATTTATATATGAATATTATTAAACGCCAAGATCAGCTTCGATCAAAAATAAGATTTTTTTTCTATTATTTGTGTTACTTATATAATAAAATCGCTATTTATTATTCTATATTAGCGCTAATTATAATCAAGTAAGAGAAATTAGTGATTTCATTAAAATTAAATATTATGGACTTAAATTATGAAATTACAATAATTAACGATATAAAAAACAATTAAATCATACTAATGTTGTAAGATTACTCTTGCTCTCTGCGAAATAATGAAGCTTAATATCCCGTGGAAAGGAGAAGTATCTTCTCTCGACTGGCTTTCTTCGACTTATTACTTCCTTCTCACTCAACGAGTAGTGCCATCGACCAATGCACGGTAATATAGACTTGATAGAGAATAACATACCCTGATTCTCTTTCTGCACGAGACCTTCCGTGTTAGTCCACCTCCGCAACTTGATTCGAGTGTGAAGAAAAGAAAAAGACAGATTCATCTCTGTCTCTCTCTTTCTCTTGTTCACACTCTGTTCTTCGCTTTTATAACTTGAAGTTTCATCGGCGTAATCGTTCTCCTTCGAGAGCCTCGCTGTTGCCAACTCCGATGGTGTTCTTCTCGTGATGCTTGATTTTCGTGCGGATCTTCGGTGAAGAAGACGTCATGCGACGCCTAAAGGAACGAAGTACCTCACATGGTGGGTGCTACATGGCGTAGATAATGGCTTAGACGCCTTGATCAAGTATAAATATCCACTTTATACTTCTATATTGCACGAATTTTTGACATTATATGAAATTTTTCAGTCAACTAATCAATTATTGTAAAATCATTAAC
>Ga0157364_1006496_pt1 | contig 12021 bp, 4 predicted proteins | sample AttsexASBM2_FD_111476 | JGI IMG/M metagenome (GOLD analysis project Ga0157364, IMG submission 111476) | Fungus gardens microbial communities from leaf cutter ant in Ribeirão Preto, State of São Paulo, Brazil - Atta sexdens ASBM2 | ecosystem: Host-associated > Fungi > Mycelium > Unclassified ...
CACACACACACACACTCCCACACACACACACACACACACACACACACACACACACACACACACACACACACACACACACACACACACACACACATGCGATTCTTAGTACTGCTGTAGCTAGCTGCTTTGATAGCCGCTGCTATAAGCAGATATACACAAGCATAAATTAGTGAATTATGTCTAGACTGCATCTCATCAGTTGAGTGCTTCTTCATAGCTTCTTTGAGAGAAAGAGGGACTCATCAATCATGAGATAAAGATGAGATTTCGAGTAACCTCATATTCTTTCGACAGGTGATGACAGCGATAGTGTCGGGAACGTACGACCTGGCAAATCAACCCTGACAACCCCACCCGCTAAGGAGAAGCGAAAGAACTTCTTCAAGAAACCGGTAAACGTTCGGCGTGCTATGCTATCGCGAATATCTAACGCATCACGCACAGCTTAACACCTTTTTGAATTTCTACATTTAGATTAGTACACACTGTACGCCTACTGAGCTGGCGTGATGCTCAATGACGTCATGCGTAATAATAGCTGTCACACGGATGTTAAAAAATGTCTGATAACTTTAGAATTGTTCGCTTCGGTATTGATTATTGCACACGGTTTATTTAATACTCTTCCTTACGATGCAGATAATAGCTGTATACAATAGCATGATGCATTTCTCTCACGCTAGTTAGACGTTAGACGTACAGACAATTCTATTTACTGTTTCTATCTAACATATAATCTTGCGACACTAGGCTTTGTCCATGTCAAGGCAATTTTCCTAGCAGTACTATTTTATAATATATAAATAAAAAATTTTATTAGCGAAAATTTTTAAATTGAATAAGAGAAATAAGATTTATCACAAAGAAACGTTGAGATAATATTATATTTTGCCAAAGCTCTACTAGTGAGTAAATAATTTATATGGACATTGTCTGTGATATTAAAATTTACCAGTCGATTTTAAATTTCAAGTTTTAGATTTTAACACAGTTCTCTTACTCATATAGATATACAGTCAGTGGTACAAGAACGTCATTAGTGTTCTCTGAAAGAAATCAAATATATATTCGAAATTAAAATTATATTTTTAAAGTGTATTACAAGCACTAAAATGCATTTATTAGTATGTCATTCAATCACTATTATTATTTATTATAGCTTCACAGCATCGAGATATGCTTTCGTCGAGATTTTCGATCAGAATCTTGGGTAAGAACCTCTAAATCTTGCCAAAATAACTGCTTTAGATTAAATATTGGTTTTTCTCGAAGCTTCATTTTTATAATTGACTAGATTTTCAATCGGATTTGCGCCTGCACATTAGGAAGGATAATCTTGACGGCTTCATTTTCACGTTTGCACAAATGGTTTTGATATTTCGAATCGTTTTCTTTTCGCAATTATTCCGGTTGCGATTATTTCGTTCAAACCCTTTTCTACAGATCTTAATAATGATTTTTTATATTTATAATATTCGATTAGCATCGAGATTTTCGGAAAAGATATGCAAAACACTGAAATTTTATTTATGTAAACAATCCTACTTATAAATTTTTAAAGGATGTTTAACCTTTGGAGGAAGGGAATTATACCGATCACGCGTGGCATAAATCCAGGTCCAAAAGAAAACTACATCAGAATGATATTGAAAAAAATCACGATCAATATTTTCCTTTGTCCATTGGAATCTTTTTTCTTTATGTTCAGTTGTTAAAAGAGTTGTTTTCAACTCTGTATTTCCATCCAGTCAGAAACTTTTAAACGAATGACATTTAGCTAAAGACTATCTTTTAAAGCTTAAGAAAGCAATAAATTAATTTAAATACATTTTTAAATAAAATAAACTGTCACATTGGAGATAACTCAAAATTGTATAACTGTATAACTTTGAAATAATAAAAGTATAAACTCAATATTACGCGAGTAATAAATTATTAATAAATATAAATTAGCAACATAAATTGTTATTTTATTAACCGCATCGGATTTAATTAATTATTGCTAATACTAAAACATAGTCTACAATGCATTTTATTGCTATCTTTTTTAAATAATTATGCACTGTCAATACGTTCTTCAGACACTTTCTTTTTGCGTAACACTGATTTTTATGCCACTGGCTGTATGTAATCCATGTTTTACAAATACCACGACTAAGAATTGACACAAATAAACTTTAAAGCAAATTTTTAGAGAAAAATATATAAAATGTGATACCAAAATTTTTTTCGATGTATTCTTTCGTGTTTTGTTGAAAAAGTGCTTGTGTTCAATGATTTATTATAACTGAATTACTTTTTTTTCTATTCTAAAATTATTAACTTATCAAATATTTTTTATTAAAATTTTCCATAGTTCCACAAACAGTTTGTGAAAGTTTCTTATTTTAGATGATACAAAACATAGTATCATACATAGTATCATATCATGGTTATACGTAATATCGAATGTAATCAATAACTAGAAATGACTGGTAAATATTTTCACTATTCTAACACACTGTTGATCACTTCTTTTACCGTCACTGCAATACATGTTTGGTTAGAGATTATTTCTGTAGCTGAAATCGCGTATTGTGTCGAAAATCACTAGAAGGTTGAATATAACCAAACCGATCATAGTTCGTAAGAGGCCGTTAATTCTTTAGCCCGATATCATAGTTACTAACATGCTGCTTGGCCAAAGTACCTTCGGTGCTTGAAGAGGATGTCTCGTAGGCGTTCGCACGTTCAGAGAAGGACTTTGGCCGTGCAGGAGGTCGCATGTGTCAAGTCGACGTGGCCATTAACTGATTTCAATGTTTCAATATTGCATACCGTGCTCAAGCAGTCCTACGTAAGTGAGACTACCTGGGGTCGATACCGGCGAATGCGCCTCATCTCAACTAACCGAACTAATTGTTTGCTCCAATTTTCAGGAGACGACAACCCCCTATGATGTAGTACCTTCCATGAGGCCCGTGGTGCTGGTAGGACCATCGCTCAAAGGTTACCAAGTGACGGATATGATGCAGAAGGCACTCTTCGATTTTCTCAAACACCGTTTCGAAGGAAGGTTTGTCAAGACTCTTTATATATGTCTTATGTAGTCTGACCTTTTCTTGTTACTAATAAAAAAAAACAAACAGCTGTATATCAATCTTAATTGTAAACAGGTTTTCTTTCTTGTACTAGTAAAGAAAAAGAAACATCCATTCTTTTTATATGTACCTTTAAGTAACTAAATCTGATTTAATCTATATACAAGGTATTACTGTAACAATATGTGCACATTAAATATGTCGTGACAGTTTAAATATAACAAATTAATATTTAAAATTTGTATTATTTATATTATTAACATAACAATAAATTAGGACTGATAAAAATCAGCGCTGTAATTAGCGTTGACCAATTACAGCGTTGATTCTCATCAGTCCTAATTTTCCCTTTTTTGTTATTGTGTTAAATAGAAGAAATCCAATATGTTTTATTAATTATTATATTATTAATTTTACTAAAAATTATTTATTATTACAGAATTATTATCACACGAGTAATGGCGGATATATCATTAGCAAAAAGATCCTTGCTGAACAATCCAACTAAAAGAGCGATCATGGAGCGAACATCTAGCAGGAGCAGTTGTTTAGCAGAAGTCCAACAAGAAATCGAAAGAATTTTTGAACTTGCCAGGACGCTACAGGTTTGTAAATAAAATATTATAATATAAACCTTTTAACATTTTTTAATTTAAATTTAATTAAATATTTATTTTAATGCTACAAAGAAATTTTCCATAAATAATTTAAACACAATAAATTAATTTATGTCAACTAAATTAATCGAACACCTCTAATATGCAATTTTAGCTAGTCGTGTTGGACTGTGACACAATAAATCATCCGTCGCAGTTGATGAAGACTAGCTTAGCACCCACGGTCGTTTATCTAAAAATTTCTTCGCCAAAAGTTTTGCAAAGATTGATTAAGACCCGAGGAAAATCCCAGATACGTCATCTTAATGTACAAATGGTGGCTGCCGAAAAGCTAGCACAGTGTCCGTTAGAGATGTTTGATGTTATCCTAGACGAAAATCAATTAGAGGAAGCGTGCGAACACGTTGCCGAGTATCTTGAAGCCTACTGGAGGGCGACGCATCCTCCAGATTTTTCCACGATACCTCGCGCCGTGACAGCACCTGATGCATCAACGGATACGTACCCTCAACGTGTGCCATCAGGTATCACGATTGTTTCGATAAGTTCAAGATCATTCATTACATATGTGTTTAAAGATTTATAGATTTGCATATCAAGAGATTCACAGAGAAAGAATGATTTTGCTGAAGTTTTATATCTAAAAATTTAGATAGATACAGATTTGAAAATAATTTTGTTGAACTATCGAAATAATTATGTAAAACGCTTAAGCTGATTGTTAAAATATTAAAATTTTTTGCAGCATTGCTCATTATGCTTAAGTTTTCTACGTAATTATTTTGATGACCCAACAAAATTATTCTAGATCTCTATCTTGTTACATTTTTAAATATTTCAGCAAAACCCTTCTTTCCATGTTTTAAACTCATGAAAATCATGCAAATACAGAAAATTCTAAATTGGTCATATTTTTGTCTAGTAATAATAATGGAATTCAGGACAATAGAAAGATTTTAAGTAGCAAAATATAGCCAATATTTCAATCATTCGACGATGATTTAGTGGAAACTATCTAAAATCATTCAGACACAGGAGCCAATGTAAAATCGGCGGTGATTTACAATGTCATTTCTGGCAGAGACATCGTCGTATTGACGCAAATCAATGCATAATATGTAGATTGACATTTTTGGCACTGTCAGATTTGTCTACGAACATATTTAGCTTAATGCTTAAAATTAACTGAAGGTTAATATTGGCTAATCGAAATATTGGCTTTGAGAAAATTGTTGTATTGATCATAGTATCTCGGGAAAATAATTTTAAGAGACATTATTAACACAACCCTCAATATCTTATTTCTCGCAGATTACAAATTAATAGTATTAAAGTTCCTTTTTAACACAGATCGATAAAAATTGTCGTTCTATCTTTCTTCGCATTTCATAAATAACAAAGATGGAAAGATACTTATGTCGACTTGTGTCACTAAATGAAAGGCACTTTTATAATTTTCTATTCAACAATGTAACTGCTATATACATGTATTATATTGTTTATTATATTGTTTATTATATTACATTGTTTATTATATTGTTTATATTGTTGAGTAGGGAAATTGTAATATTGACATCATTTTACTGTTAATTTGTATGTTCTGCGGATTTAATACCGTATAATCCAACTATTTGTGTCTCAAACTCGCTTTTTTCAAAAATCCTTCACTCTTGCTTTCTAGTCCTATCAGTAATCTAAGATTCAATTTTATCACTAACAATCAATTCTTATCCTCTCAGGTGCTTCTCATGAGACTTACTATCATCGAAGAGGTAACCCAATATTTTCCTTAAACATATTTTGCACTCGTATTCCTTATTTGTTGTATTCCTTCATTTAGTATAGTTTGCTAATTGTGCACATTGTCGTCGCATGAAATCATTTTAAAATAATTTAAAAAACAAATTACTTTTTAAATATTTAATTAGAAACAATTAATGCAAGTTAATATAGTGATGACCATTATGAGATCTATGCATCTATTATTATTACTGATGTTATATACGTTTAAAAATGTCTATTATTTTATTGTAGCATGATATTAAACTTGCATACGTTAAATATAGCAATTTCTCGCACGATTTATTAACGTTTTATGTTTTCTATTTTTTCATAATAGTTTCAAAAAGTTATTGCAGTATTTTCATTATTTTTTATTATTTTTATATAACATCAATTTTTTTAATTATATGAGATTAATACTTATACGTTATAATGCAATTTAAATGTGTATTATAAACTTACTTATTCTCTATAAATAATTACAATAATTTTTTATTTATATACATTATATATATTTCAGCGTTACGTATAATTTTATTAATAATCTATATATATATGTAATTATGTAATTATGTACTAATTTATGATCTCTAACAACCTACAATATTAATTTCTAACTCCGCATTCTATTTCACACATCCACCGGAGAAGCAATGCTGTTGACTAAAAATGTCATCATTCGCATAATCGTTTATCATCAAATCAAAATATCATCTTATCCTGACGTTATATTTCTTTTCAGCCGCAATATACGGATCAAACGTACGGGTCGATATGAACTTGTACCCAGTGCAGTAAGACCGAGGCGCGTTTCTTTTCCGTTAGTGCGAATAAATTTTTTATTTGTGTAATCGCTTCCCCAATTATTTTATATAATCAGCAGAAACTTTCCTTTCTCATACTTGATGTATTTAATCATTAAATATATATATATATATATATATATATATATATATATATATACGCTTACTTTATTTAATTGCAACTTACTTCGTACACATTACGCTATTTATCATCGATCACGAGTGCTTTCTTTATTAATTTTATTCACAAGATTTCTTTATTAATATTAAATCTAATTAAAATATTAAAAAAAAGAGAAAGTATTTTAAATAATTTTTCAATATCTTTAAATAATTTATCAAAATTTTATTTAAATATTTTATTCCTTGAATTTTAGTAAGTATAGACATTTATAAAAACGACGCGCATGTAGATGTTTTTTAGTGTCCGAGGAAAGTAATATTTGTCTTTCTATAAATATTACATATGATAAAATCTATTGATTTTTTTTTAATATTTAAGTGATTAATTTATTCTTTGATTTTATTTTACGCAAATTAAGAATATTCAAAAATTTTTTGTTAAGTCTACGTGTTCTTAAATGTCAATGTGATGACAAGGATATTACGTGATTGCGCTTGCGTAATCGCGTAATTTTTGCGAGACAAAAGTCAATAAAGCTATACCTGATTTTCTCGAATAGCACAATTCATTGGCGAAATATTGGTTAAATATTGGCATATATACATTGGGGATATATTGGGACAATGTTACGTCGATGAATTGTGTTACTAAGGTTACTTCTTTTTTATTTATTTTCTTTGCAAATATAATTTTTAAACTTTTTACGCCGTACTATCGTTGGATGCAACATATAAAAAAAAAATTTCAGCCACGAAACTGTCGCGAGGACACGCACAGATTATTGGTTTTGTTGTTGTCAGCAACGAGCTCTGACTCCGATGTTCTGTTTGTTTACGTGTAAAAGTGGAGGCGGTGGCTGCCACGGGAGTCATCCGAAAACACAACTAGCAACTTGGTCGCGGTAACCAAGAGACCAAGATGAAACAATCGAGTTAAGAAGATCCGAGCGCGGGACATACCTGTCTTTGTGCGGCCGTTTCTACTTCCTGCTTCATCGCGGATGCAATTTTATGCGGCATAAACCGGCCAAATTGTGCGCTTCGGCCCGTGAATATTTAATTCTGGGTGCGGATGCGATTGAAAAAATTAGAGAAACTATGTAGGAATACCTTTGTAAAGGCGCGTTGTAAGTACAGATGGGTTTGGTGCATGGGCCCGGAAACATGGAACCGACCCGATTTTATTTCTCTCAAGGAGAGAAAATGATTTTTGATTCCCATTATTTTACTTTTCTTTACACGGTGGAATAACTAGTTCGCCACAGAAAGAGCAATCAAAGATTATATCTAATATGTAAGATTTTAACATAAATTATAATTCAAATCTTATTCTGAACTTTTTCTACTTAAAAGATTATTGTTAAATGCAAAAAGGCGAAAATATCTTCTAAATTTCAACTAATCAATTTTTAACATTTTTTCAATTTTACTACATATTTTACTATATATTTTATTTTATCATAAAGAAAATAAATTAAATATTTTTGCATACAAATATTTGATTTTTATTTACGACATAAAATTTATTATAAAAGCTTTATTATAAAAGCTTATAATATTTTATTAATTTTAAATATTATTAATATCATTGTAGTTATTTGATTGCTGTATTAACGCAATTACGCCACTGACATTTACTTCATTTTTTTATTCCTATTCCAATAAAATTTTTTTTGGCTAAACTTCTGGCTACAACATATTTTTTATTTAGTTGCAAATCACTTAATATCTTTTCTTTAAAATTAATATTCTATACTTTATTATTTATAGCAAGCATTATTTTTTAATAAAACAATAAATAAAATTTTATAAATTATTCTACATTTTTAATCTGATTTTAACGTGTCTAATCTACTCTATAAAATAATTGATATTAAAATTTATTTATTTATTGAAATGTTTAACATGTCACGAAGTCTAGCCTTATACATATTCGTTTTATTTGATAATGTTGTTTCGTAAGCCCTTCACCAACCCTTCTCACATAGAATAGGATTATAGAATAGAGATTATCTAACGTTAGAAAGAGAGATATTAACGACGTAGCAGCGTGAGTCGAGAGGACAGAAGTGAAGGAATTCTTTAGCCGTCGTAGATCTTACGCGATTTATATCGTCTCGCATAATGTATGTTCGAGATTGTATCAATATATCGATAAATAAACGAGTACATTCTTCTACTTCTCGATTTCTGCGCATCTGCGCAACGGTAGTTCGAACGTCGGAGTCTTTGCGCCGTACCTTCTTTTTTTATTTAGTCTTTTTTTTTGCTTAGAGCTTGCATGGATTAAGTAGCATGAGATGTTGGAATGATTTGGCTGAAATCTCATCCTTATTGCTCACATCAATAATCATTCAGGATCCAGTGATATTTGCTTTTTACGTAGGGTAGAGTTTGAGTGATGTAGCTTCTTTGAGAATTCTTTGCGGTGAAATTTGTACAATCGATAATTTCTTAATATAAAAAAATTTTATTTTAATAAAAAATTTAAGAATAAAAATAAAAAAGCTTTAATTATATATAAATACAATTCGATGTCTTATAGCTAGCATATTTATGATAGACATTATCATTTTGATTTGCTTCTCTTTAATTAAAAATCCGCATTAATGATTATATCATTTCTCAGTCATTACTATTAGTGAATCTGTTCTTTAAGAAAACGATAAGGACAATAAAATTTTTGCGAAAAATCACAATTTTGTTTGAGCAAGTCGTGTAGATATCACTTTGTAAATTACAATCTAATCTTTCTTTGTTTCTAATTCAGGAGCTAGAGATGAGTCAACGAGAAGATCACGAATGGATCGGATGGATCGAAGCGAACGCATGGATCACGAGTATGGCGAGGAAGAACATAGCATCGATTATGGCAGTACTTTGAGACGTCGCAAACAGCATGACTCGAGTCTTAATGCTATTTAGGAGCTGGGGCCCCGGGGCCTGTCGCTTCAGCGCTGTCCCCATCTGCGCACCACCGCCCTTTAGCGGGCTCGCCTCCCGGTAACGCTACCGAACGCTAGGAAGTGCGCAACGCTACCTCGCGATAAGATCGCTGCGCTCTGTTAGTGGGGCTGTTTCCTGTTGCGTTACTCTACGCCAGCGATCGGCATCAGATGCAACTTTCAGCCAGATTTTCGTATCGACGCCCACTACTCTTCTGAAGAACTTCAATACGCTACCACTCGCCAGCAGCGTGCACGTTAATCCCGGAAAACAATTTGCGCTTGCATTTTTATTCGTGCTGCCAACAAAAATATATATATATATAAATTGAAATGTAAGATTTTAATTGCTTCTTAATTAGAGAACACAGATTTAGTTGCGAAACGTAACTGTTGGAAAATTTTCTGGCATGCTTTAAACATGCATTCTTATCTTCCGAAAGCTCTTGCGTTTATAATGATACACATTTATATTATACGCTGCTATTATTCCTTTTTACACTGTTGAATACTTTGATAACGTTCGCGATTAATTGTACAATTACATTTTATTAATAATGAACAACAAAGACGGTTTTCATCATAGAACTTCTACTTCTCTTTTTCTTCTTCTTCTTCTTCTTCTTCTAATATGCTACTGATCATCAGAGTAGCGTGCAAGTGTTATCAAAATAAGTTCATTCCGATAAATCTAAATTGTTTATCGTCAAACTGCAAAGAATCGAAAGCAAAACCGCTGTTATTACTGAACGAATTTCATTAACACTATAAATTCCATTATTAACATTATAAATTCCACAATTCGCATATATTATCTATTTATAAAAGCATATTTTCATCTTTGTACGTCGTGTCTTCGCCAATTAATGCCCCAATCAATATCACGAACGTGTATCACTCTGGCGATGTCATTCACAATTGCAGAGTTATGCTATAGTCATTGATCATACCAACTATCAAACTATTCTCACGCACAAATACCATCAAGTTGTACTTACCTGATGACGTATGCTTAAGGGCTCTGTTGTGTGTTATATAGAGGGAACATGTCAACCGCTCATTATAACAATTAAGCGTACTATGCCAAATGTATCAAATGCTCACCGTAATAATTACTGGCCACGACAAAGTGCACGCATCGTTTTGAGATGCACATGATATCGTACATAACATCTTTTATGCTACTTTATACAAAAGAAAGATAATATTATGGATTAATACTGTAAAAGAAAATACACACATTTGACTGCATTCGGTACTCCTCGTTAAAATATACTCAAAGTCGTTCACCAAATCGACACTATGCATTTTTCATATGAAGTATTATAGAACTTATTCTCGAACCTTTTTCGAAAGTTTCACACGCAATTAGGGAGAGACTCGAAAAATTTTCTGAACAATTCGATCTCATTTTCATAATCTTTACATAATTTAAAATTGTTTTTAATCAAAAAATTTGCGAATATAAATTCTAATCAAAAATCTTCTTATATACATATATACATATATTCTACACACTTCTACATCTTCGATGGACTCTTTATAAACACAAATTATTTGCCAAACTAAAATTATTACGATAAGGGTGAATTTCTTTTAATATTTACGTGCGATTTTCCAATTAGCGAGTTTTTATCGCTAATAGTTAAGGGTTCGAGCGTAGTTTAACGATCGTTTAAACAAATTATCCCAACAGGAGTTCTACAGCCGATTCGAAATAATCTTCCGGTGTCCTTGTCCATTGCAGTATAAGCAGGACAAATTCCCCATTCGCGGAATCAGCTCAACGACACTAGTAGACGCGCGAGAAAATCGCGTGGGACGAGGAGACCAAGATAGAAAGTGACTCGAAATAGAGTGAAAAGAGCCCTGGGGCCTTAATCCTTGCACTGACTCCTCCCGGGCCCTAAAACCAAATCTTTATGTCGAATCGGCGATCGACGATCGACGCGGTATCGAATATTTCTTATGAAACAGAGATTTCACTTCTCTCATAGAATTTAATTATAAGAAATGATAATGACCACTATAATTCCAATTGAAAAAAATTAATGATTATCTAGAGAAATAATCTATGATCGATTGAACAGCTAATTTTATTAAGCTAAATCATTTAATAATCAAGATAAAAAAAAGCTTTAATAAAATTTCGCAGCTGGTTATAGATATATTTATTTGATCGTCGATCGTGATAGCCAATGTAGTTACCGTAATTTTACAATCGCTGAAAAGCGATTCGTGATGAACAGAGCTCGGTAACCTTGAATTTGATCGTGGAAATTGAAACCTATCGTCGATCGCGACGGCGGACGTAGCTGAAGCGATTTTAACGATCGACGTAGTGACACTTAACATCAAAATTAGACAAACTAATGTAAAAACAAAAATTGTTCTTGGAGATGTTTTTGATTTACGAGACAACAATGGTTCGAAATTAGAAGAAGATATCAGTGCGCTGAACACATGAAAGTTTTCGATTTTGATTAAACGTGTCAACGACCTAGTGCGTCGCTTTATGATGCGTTTATAGGTTTATATGTTTTGCTGAAGCTAAAGTATACGTAATACAGATGCGAAAGTATACGTAACACACACACACACACACACACACACACACACACACACACACACACACACACACACACACACACACACACACGCACGCACGGAA
>Ga0157364_1006497_pt1 | contig 12020 bp, 4 predicted proteins | sample AttsexASBM2_FD_111476 | JGI IMG/M metagenome (GOLD analysis project Ga0157364, IMG submission 111476) | Fungus gardens microbial communities from leaf cutter ant in Ribeirão Preto, State of São Paulo, Brazil - Atta sexdens ASBM2 | ecosystem: Host-associated > Fungi > Mycelium > Unclassified ...
ATAGGCAGATGGAGCGACGCCAAAACACATGCCAAATTCTGCTTGCCAGACAAAAAAGAAAGTCGTTCCTGCATTGGATTGTGACAGGCGATGAAAAGTGGATCTATTTTCAGAATCCTAAACACAAGAAATCTTGGGTTGATCTCGCCCAACCATCAACATCTTCCTCAAGACGAAATCGCTTCGGAAGGAAGACGATGTTGTGCGTTTGATAGGATCAGGAGGGTGTCATCTACTACGAGCTGTTAAAACCTGGTGAAACTGTTAATGCTTACCGCTACCACCAACAATTGATCAAATTGCACTGTACTCTGCATGAAAAAAGGCCGCATTATCGGAAAAGACATGACAAGCTGATTTTCCTTCACACACCATCGCACACGCCAACAATGGTTCAAAATTACTTGGAGACACTCAACTGGGAAGTGCTACCCCATCCCGCTTACTCACCAGACCTGGCACCTTCTAACTATCACCTGTTTTCGTCGATGGGCCACGCGCTCGCTGAGCGGCACTTCGATTCTTACGAAGACGTCCGAAAATAGCTTGATGAGTGGTTTGCCTCGAAAGATGAGGAATTTTTTTGGCGTGATATACAGAAATTGCCCAAAAGATGGGAAAAATGTATAGTTAGCGAGGGCAAATACTTTGAATAAATTGTTTTTGCTTCCTAGGAAAAAAAATGTGTTTTTCTGACTAAAAAACAGCGGATTTAAGCTTATACACCTGTAGTTCCGCAAAAGCTTCATTTACAAAGCATTGAAACTAAGGCCGGTATTCATAGTCGATTCTTATTTTAAAACCGTCTTAAGTAATGTCTTAAGATGTGAATAGATGCTCTCTGATTGGTTCGTGACTTCTTAAGACCGTACTTAAGACGGTCTTAAATATAATATCTGATTATGAATATCGGCCTAAGATCAAATTTTAAGGTCAAATAGCAATCGCATAAACTCGAATTGACCCAATGGAATTACAAATGAAGTGTACCTTATCGATTCCGGCATTATCTTAATGATAGAAACCGTCCTTAAGATCTATTGAACTAAAGAAGCATTTATTTCGTAATATCCAACTGATCTATAAATAGGGAATCGTGTATTAAGATCTTGTTTAATATCAATAGTCCACGCATATTCTAATATTTCTTGAACATTATTGAAGAAACGTATTCTGAAACACTTTTTCTGATTATTTTTTATTCTAATAAATCATTCAGAATTTGCTGAATTTTTTCTTTTTCTGAAAATCTTAACCTTCGGGGACCAAATTGTATCGGTTTATTATTCTTTAAAAAAATTAAAGTAGTTTTTATCCACAATTTCGGGATTTTCGGACGGACATTAATAATCATTAAAAGTATTATCAAACAATTTACGCCTACGCAGAAATATTACAATTTACATTAACATCAGGGCAACTTGAGTCATTACACACAAATAATATTTCGCTTACAATTTTATCAAAACCCAGATTATTAGTTAGGTGATAACTAAAGGATCTTAATGTGTCTCTATCAATTAATAATGGAATAAACACAGTGTTATCGAGTATCACACCAATTGTTAATTTTGAAAGGAGATGAAAATTACAAAAATAAGCAAAGGTATTGACTAGATATTGATCAATTAAGTTATGAATACTCTAGTGAATTTGCTCACTTTTGTAATTTTCATCTCATTTTAAGATACACAATCGATCCCCTGAAATTTAGAATCGTTGATGCCACGATATCTATTCTGGACACCTATTATGGAAATGTTCGAAATGAATTACGATCGGAATTATTCTGTTTATTCCTAGATATTCCTAGATGAGTTATTATTGCAGACAATACGGACATTCCGACGATTGTATCCGAGTCGATCAGAAAGATTTCCGGCACGTCTTTAAAGCAAAGAATTTGTATTTTTAATGCAAAGAATTTGTTTTTATAGTAGAAAATTTGTACAATAGAATAGAATTTGCCTAACCCTCTATGTTATCAATGTGACAAATTTCCTAACCCGAATATCTGTCAACTTTAACAATTAATATTTCTATTCGTGAGGCAGAGCAACACTTTCTTTGACATTCATTCATTTCAGACAAAAACACGTCAAAATAAGCTTAATTTTACTGATTTTTGAGGTGTTGTAGCTAAACTGTTTGATTATCCCGACCGGAAACGCAACATTCCGATTGGCGAGTTGCGATTTCGTTTATGCGTTTTTCCTATTATGAGGTGCGTTCGGGGAGATGCTATTCGAGCTATTTAGCACCACAAACTGTTCGCGGAGCTGCAGATAGCACTAACAAACACGTCACTAATGGTAGCGTGTTACAACTGCGCACTATCAAGGCTATTCCTTCCGAGATATTGCTAGCGTTAGTGTTTACAGATCTGTGAATGACCCTAGCGTAGCGTTCAACTGATATTCGTCAAAGTTAGATTAATGTTTGAGGGGATTCTCGAGTGGCACCAAATTTTTCTCTCTTAGAATTTCGTACAGTAAAAGAAGAATTTCGTACGTACATAATGTGAATTTCAAACTTTATCATAATGATGCAATCTCAATTTTAATCTCTGCTGATGCTTGTCATTAGGCTGGAGTAATTCTTGCTCGTGTATCATCTTTAACTTTTCAAAGTTTCTGCGAAGTTCAATTTGTGTATTTGATTTTATTATAAATGTGAAAGTCAGAGTATCTTATTATTGGCAATTTTTAATTCCCGTGTATAGAAAAACGTTATTATTGCGGTACAGGTATTCCGCTGCAGATGCTTATTATATGTAAACATGTTTCTTCTTCTGAAATCGACAACGAATACTCAAGGATTCTTCCTTTTATCTGATTAATTTACTTAGTTAAACATTACCAACGCTACGCTAGGATGGAGCTTACTAACATTATCGCGCTCCAAGAATAGCGTTAGTAGCGTTTGCGTTCATAGCGCAAGTAGTGTCTCCCCGAACGCACCCATGGTATACGAGCGAAATGAGCTTTTTACTTATTTCTTTAGATCGGAATAAACGTAATCGAAAAAAAAGAAACAGATGAAATGGATTAATAATGACCAATAATGTAAACGATGCAATAAAAATAACTAAACTCAAAAATAAAATATTCATTTGCATTGACATAATAGTTAAACACGTGTTAGGGCCATTCCACACAAACTTGCACATAACCATATGTATAAAAAAAAATATCCAATCATTTCTGTCATAAAGACAAAATACGATTGGATGATTTTCTTTATGCATACCTTTATGCGGCTATGATCCTTAAGATCGCAGCACAAACTTTTAACACATAAAGTGCATAAGCGAATTAATTAATCAGAATCTTTCCTTTTCTCTCATTCCAAAAGAAAAGAAGAATTTCGATTGATTGATTTTCTTATGTACTGTGCATTATCCGTTATGTAAGAGTCTGGATACATCCATATAAACTTGTATAGCCATATGCACAAAAAAAATTATCGAATCACATTTTACATTCCTTTATAAAGGAATGCGATTGAACAAGAAAATATTTACTTTCTTGTTATTTTTAATTTATTTTTTATTTGAGCCTTATTATATGCACGTATAATAAGGTCCAATTTCAAAGTTTAACAAGTTTTTTTTTCATTCCTTTACATCTATTCTATATAAACAATATATTTTATTTAGTAGACCTATTTATTTATTATTGCTAATTTATAAAGTAAAATAAAGTAAAATATTTTACCAACCAGCGTTAACAATAGTAATTGCATTTTAATGCGCGATAAATACTATTTTGTAAGACGTTATGCCGATGTATACTCGTTACATCGTCGTTATAATTTATTTTTTTATTTCAAATAAATTTTTCTAAAGTAACAGTACCACGAGAGAAGCAATTATATATAATTTCCAAAAACGTGTCACTTTTACATTGAAAAAAAAGATTGGCCGCTGGAACAATGGTAAAATATGGCATAACATTTTTTATTGGCTGAAGCAATCAATAAAAATATTGTACTATATTTAGTCATTTTTTTTTTAATATATAGTGTAAGAAACGATACATTATTGCTAATAATTTCGGAAAGTTTATGTACCGATACGTTTACCAATACTATTAATTCGTTTTGATCTTATTTGATTCTACGGATTGCTATTTCAAAATTGATTCACGGATTAGCATTTCAAAAATGTTCAATGAAGTTCCATTTTCAACTCACTATTCATAGCTATGTGCTGCGTTTTCACAATACCATCAAATTAAAAAGTAAAATACAAATGGTACTATCTCTTGTTATTTATACAACTTATCTTTTTAAAAAAAGATAAAAAAAAACGCTAAGAATGCGTGCTTTCCGTAAAGAATCATTTGGGCCGGTTTTACCAATGGCAATTACTTAATTGGCCGTGAAACTGACTAATAGTGTTTGCTGTTAGTAAAATTGACTACCTATGGTTGACAGTTAATCACCGATTCGGTTTAATCGAATTCGTGAAATCAGTCCTTCATATATAAGTATCCAACCTAATTAATAGTAGTTTTAATTTTTCTTCAAGGAGGATTTTTCTTCTTCTTATTGAAGATCTTTTTATTCCAACCCAAATAATGGTAACTTTAATTCTCTGTCAAAAATTATTATCTTCAAAAAAAATTAGTGTATCAAATGAAAAATTAAAACTTGTATCAAATGAAAAATTAAAAACTCAGATGCTACAATCTTAACCAATTAAGTTAAATTCTAACAAATTAAAAAGTAAAACACAAATAATGTCTCTTGTTATTTATTTAATTCTAATGATATGTATTATTCGTATAAAAAATATGATATCAAAAAAATTGGCACCAAATTAAATTCCTCAAAATTTTATATATTATTCATAAAAAAGATTTGACATCAACAATTGGCGCCAAGTTAAATTTCATGTAATTTGGATATCAAATTAAATAAATAATATCAACAGTAATGATATGTATCATTCCTATAAAGGATTTAACATCAAGACCTGACGCCAAGTTAAATCCTATTTCTTTATATCATGCCAAATTAAATAAATAATAAGTATTAATCTAATGGTATAAAAAATTTGTATAAAAAATTTGATCATTTATATGAAAAATTTGTATAAAAAATTTGATTTGAAAAGTCAACAACTGTGGCGCCAAGTTAAATTCTATTATCAAAATAAAAAATAAAATCAAGTGATACCACCTTTATTATTTACTTAATCCAAGTGATATTATCTTTAATTTTTATACAATGAAACCTAAGTATACGTATATCTTATTGAAGACTCTTCCTATTCCAATCCAAATGGTTTAAATTTTTCTTAAATGAAATCATATCACAATTCATTGAAAGACATTTTTCTCAACTAAAGTAGTGAGTAATTCTTTTTCAAAATAATATACAAAACATAATTACAAAATTGTTACCTTGCTCAATTTAAGTATTATCACAAAAAATTAAAGAGTTCATCGTATAAAATGAAAAAATTTAATTTAAATAAAAAATTTTTTATGTAAAAACATTTGACGCTAAATCTCGATATAATAATAGTAAGCTATGAATGTAATATTTAGAAAAATAAGAGATAATACTTTAAAAATGTAATATTTAGAAAACATATTAATAAGAAAAATTAGAATAATATTCATATTAAAAAATATGAATATTTAGAAAAATATACAAGGTGTTTCTTAAGTAAGATCCGGGGTGCATTGGAGGCGTAGAATGAGTCAAAGGGAACGAAAAAGTCTTATATTTATTGAAATATCCGCTGTAGTTTTCAAATTAAAAAAGAAAACATCTAAACCAATGTGCAGTGAAGCCGCGCCGCGCGAATTCGTAGCACGGCTTATCGCGCTTTACTCCATAGCGACAGCGCGCAGGGAGGGCGAAGAGAAGGATAGCGCTTAGTTCCCCTTACGCGCGCGCGCGCGTCGTCACTATGAAGTGAGGCGCGATGGGTCATACTACGAATTCGGCGCGGCTTCATTGCACGTGCCTTAGATGTTTTTTTTTTAATTCAAAACTACAACGGATATCATTTTGTTTATCTTGACCCATTCTACGCAATGTGACCCAGATCTTACTTAAGAGATACCCTATATATAAGAAAAATATGAAGCAATGAGAGTTGAAGTATCTAGCGTGTGTATATGCGATTGAGTTATGGAGTCATGTAAATTATGAACGTTATGAATATTATTAAGTTTAAGTCTAAGAAAAATAAATTTAGATTTGTAAATATACATTATGAAAGAGAAATAAATAGTAAACTTTATTCTTATTTAGTGTAAAGTTCAGATTAAATTTATTATTACTTTTATTATTACTTTTAAATTATAATTATTTTTTATTATTTATTTTTATTTATTAATTACCATTCTAATTTTAAATTGTTTTTATAGTTTTTTTTCTTTGATCTAGCAGAGTCAAATGTTTTTACATGAAAAATTTTTCTATTTAAATTTTTTCATTTTATACGATTAATTCTTTAATTTTTTGTGGTAACACTTAAATTGAGCAAAATAATGTAATTTTGTGATAATGTTTTGTATATTATTTTGAAGAAGAATTAAATAATCACTACTTTAGTTGGAAGAGAAAATGCTTTTGAATAAATTATGATATAACAATTTAAGAGGAATTTAAATCATTTGAATTGGAATAAGAAGATGCTTCAATAAGATATACATATACTTAGATAAAAATAATCTTATAATGGCTCAATAATAATAAATAATAATCATTTTGGCGACTCCATTAGATAGTACAAATATAATACTAGAATTAATTCATTACATGTCTGCAATTTACTATGGAAATCGGCACTGAGAGAACATTAATTTTTTTGGATATGGATTACCATTGATAACCATAAGATTATTTTTGACAGATACAAGAAGATCACCTGTTCAGATTTCTTAATTTTCACTCACAATTTTCTTTGTGTCAGAAAAGGGTGTTATCTTCGGTTTCATTGATGAAATAGTTAAATTGTCTCATTCTCGTTTCCATGAAAGGAATCTAGTTGATGCTATTAATATTTTTCTAAATAATAGCTATCCTTTTCCTTTCATTTTTTCAACAATTGAAAAAAGATTAAAATATCACACACACACACACACGCACACACACACACACACACGCACACGCACACACACACACACACACACACACACACACACACACACACACACAGAACAATATTATAAAACATAATATCCATGTTAAGAAATTCTTCACAATTCCATGTATAAAATCTATCTCTGAAAGTTTTCTATAGCATATAAATGTAATTGTAAACTATCATATTCAATCCCAAATACATTAAAAAGCTTTATAACTAGAGATAGACTAAAGATAGACTAGAACATTTAGCTAATCAAAATGTTGTATATAAAATTTCTTGTAATAACTGTAAAGTTAGTTATATAAGACAAACCAAAAGAAAATTAAAAACAAACTAAATGAATATTTTTCGGACATTAATAAAAAGACTCCATCGATTACTGACCATCGTATTAACAATAACCATAATTTTAATTGGAAAGATATAAAGATCTTAGACAAGAAATCGTCGTACAGTAAAAGATTGATTTCCAAAATAGTTCACATTAAAAAACAAAAATTGGGATTGAATAAATAAAACAACACAGAACATTACCTAATTCTTACCTATCTACAAATTTTATAGCCTCCTTCCCTTTCCTAGTTTTTCCATTCCTTTTTTCTTTGTTCCTTTCCTATCTCTATTCTCCTTCTAATCCCCTTCCTTAACAAGATAATATAAAGCAACAGAATGTCGCTCACATTTGATAATACAATACAAGCAATTTAACTGAACTGGTTTCAATTTTTTATCTCTGATCGCATTTGCTTCTTGTGAATTAAATTGACTCATTGTTTCCATTATATCTTGGTTTATCAATCGCAATTGAGGTATATGTACAATAATTTTATTTATTAACACATACTTTACTATAATATAGGTGTCTATTAAAATTAAAATTGTGTATACTAATAATTTTGAATATAAAGATCATTTATTCATTGTTATTTTAATTTATATAATCTATTTTATTAATTCGATAACAGAATGTACATTTTTATTTCATGTTCAATATTTGTATCATTATGGACTTATTGCGACTGTAATGAAAAAATATAAAACTGACAATATTATTATACCAGAACGAAAAGCATTGTATTGTGAAGATAAATAGAATAAATACTATCATCTCTTTGCGTACAATAAATTGTATAATTTTATTGTAACTATTTTATTAATTCTTTTGTCAAATTTGCGTTAAATTTCTTTATACTGAAGATAATAATAAGGTATATTCTAAGAATTTGAAATACATAAATCTGACTTATAGTTCCTTCTTGTTATTTATCATATACCTAGGTTTCATTGAATAAAAATTGAAGATAGTACCATTTGAATTAAGTAAATAATAAAGAGAGAGAGAGAGAGAGAATATCACTTGGGTTTTATTTTTTATTTTATGATAGAATTTAACTTAGCGCTACAGTTATTGATATCAAATTTTTTATGAAAATGATACATAGATTAATATTTATTATTTATTTAATTTAGCATGGTATAAAGAAATGGGATTTAACTTGGCGCCAATTTTGTTGATATCATATCTTTTATACGAATGATACATATCATTAAAGTTAATAACAAGTAAATAACAAGAGACAGTATCATTTGTATTTTACTTTTTATTTGTATTTTACTTTTGATAGAATTTGCTTGGTTAAGATTGTAGCATCTGGGTTTTAATTTTTCATTTAATACATTAATTTTTTTCGAAGAGTAATAATTTTTGACACAGAATTAAAGTTGGATTGGAATAAGAAGACCCTCAATAAGAATATCCTTGAAGAAAAATTAAAACTATTATTAATTGGGTTGGATATCTATTATTATATACAAAGGACCGGTTTCAACTCGATTAAGCCGAATCGGTGATTAACTATCAACCATAAGTGGTCTACTAAACAACAAACACGATTAGTCAGTCCACAGCCAATTAAATAATTGGTGTTGGTGAAACCGGCGCAAATGATTTTTTACGAAAGCATGCACGCTTAATGCTCTTTTTAAAAAAGTAAGTTTGTATAAATAACAAGAGACACAGAGTTCCATTTACGTTTTATTTTTTAATTTGATGGAATTTAACTTGATTAGTTAAAATTGTAGCATCTGGGTTTTAATTTTTCATTGATACATTAATTTTCTTCGAAGAATAATAATTTTTAACAGAGAATTAAATTTGCCATTATTTGGGTTAGAATAAGAAAATCTTCAATAAGAATATTCTTAAAGAAAAATTAAAACTACTATTTTAATTGGATTGAATACTTAGGTTTTATTCAAGAAGTACGTATGCTTAGCATTGTTTTTTATCTTTTTTAAAAAGGTAAGTTTGTACTCATATTACGCATTTTGTAATGATATCAAAACGACAGTCATCTATATATGCATTTTTAGGTTTTATAAATATATATCATTAAAATAAACTAAATTTGAAAATTTATCCACCACCCCCATCGTCTTATAATAGTAATGTAAAAATATTATAATGATAATACATATTCAATATGACTAAAATGCCGCTTATGCAGTAAACAAAAAATTCTGAACAGAATAACGCCGAGCTGATAATACTTAAATTCTCGTTTGAAGAGGTCACACTTTCCAAAACCATTCCGCCCAATGAGAAAAACGAGAGGAGAATAAACAGAATGGTTTCCACTAGAGAATCTCGAAAGGAGAGAGTGGCAAACTGCATTACGTGATTCGTCTCCTCTGATTGGGCGTGATCATGAAAGCTCCATGGCATGGAAGTGGAAGAGATTGGAGAAAACTGATCATGTGATCCCTATTCTGATTGGATACTATCATTCGCATGATGCAATTTATCACTCTGTCATGATGTACTCAGTTAGACAGTGTCTCTCTCTAAATCTCCGCCATCTCTGTCTATAGCTTTGTGTCTACGATGCTAAAAATTGGTCCGAGACCACTGATGAAGAAAAAATTGACCAATCACAATAGTCATGTCATCAAATTGTTCAAATGTGATAAATTATTTATGTGATTAATTCTTTCTCTGTTCTGCATCGTAGACATCGAACTTAAGATACCTTTTTATTGACTCATTTCCGGCGTCAAAATAAATCACGATAAAAATTGACGAATATCAAATGTCAATTTTGCGTTGAGCGTCAGCATGAAAAGGCATCTTTATAAATGTCACATAAGAGACAAAGACTGTCAACTGTGAAACGAGATATTTCGTGTCAGGAAGTTGGTATACTCAAGCTTTCCTTGTCTGACATACTTTATAGTGCATCTTAGTTTCTCTTTCTAACCTTCATAATATTACATAATAATATAATATACAATAATATAATATAATATTTATATAACATAATATAATATTTATATTTTAAATAAATATTGAATAAAGAATTTAAAACAATAACAGTAATCAATATGGAATAAGTACAAGAATATCACCAACGCAGTAAATATCATATTGTTAAATTAGGAAATTATCATGACAAAGTGATTTATTCGATCTCAATCTCCATTTATTTATAATTTATTATTTAACAAAAGGAGAACAAAAATGAAATTATACATTACATTTGTTAATTAAGCCAGAGGATGATGATAAACCAATTTATTCGATTTCGATCTCCATTTGTTTATAACTTAATATTTAACAAAAAGAGATCGAATGGAAACTAAATTACACGCTGATAATTGTTAACGAAGCTAAGAAATGATAATGAAAAAGTGATTTATCTCTATTTATTTATAATTAATATTAAAAAGAGATATTACTTCTTAGCTAGATTATTATTAATTTACCGGCGTATTTTATTTTCATTTATTTTATTTTCATCTAATCTCCTTTTGTTAAATATTGAGTTATAAATAAATGGAGATCATTATCAAATTAAATTGCTTTGTCATTATCATTTCCTAGCTTAATTAACAAATATAATTCTATTTCCGTTCGATCTTCTTTTGTTAAATATTAATTATAAATAAATAGAAATAAATCATTTTTTCATTATTATTTCTTAGTTATCAAATATTATAGCAATATTATAGCAATTATAGCAGTAAATAATTTCGTTTTTATCTTATTTCTTTTTGTTAAATATTAAATTATAAACAAATGGAAATCGAGGTCAAATAAATCGCTTTGTCATCATCATCTTCTGGCTTAGTTAACAAATATAATGTATAATTTCATTTCTATTTGATCTCCTTTTGTTAAATATTAAGTTATAAACAAATGGAGATCGAGATCGAATAAATGGCTTTTTCATTATATTTCTTAGTTTTTAACAATTATCAGCGTGTTTATTATTATCGACTTTACCGATTTTGTTTTGAAAAAACCGACCGAATATCGTAATACAGATACAGATAGTATCACTATCAGATACAGATAGTATCACTATCGTAGTACAGATTCACGCCATGCTTAGTGCTGAGACATTATCATGGCTCCAGATTGTAACGTTCGCTGATCATGTATTATATATTACTAGCACTCCTTGCATAAAGAATGTCAGAAGGACACAAAAAAAATATAGAATGCGATCGATAATGATGATAATAATAATAATGACGACGACGTATCTTAATCTGAAAAGTGGCAGTTCGGAACTTTGCGTCGCGATATCTCCGCTTGTAGGATACATAGAGAAAAAATAAAAACACTTTCATTATATATTTCGCAAGAGTCGCAATCGATTGAGCATTTAGAACTTGATCGGTTCAGCCCTTATTGAGTTTCCGATAACCTTGATGACTTGGCGCAACATAAAAGAAGCACATTCGTGTCTCGCGCCATAGCTTAGCGCCGCTACTAGTGTCTCCAGATAAATATCGATTATTTTGAATCTATCGATTTTTTTTATAGATTTTTATAGACTTACATTATGATTAGTCGTAAAAATCCATTTTCCCATTTTTCTTGTTCGGTTCATTTCTGATCTAGAGG